>Ga0315314_1001691_pt1 | contig 19247 bp, 21 predicted proteins | sample TDP9_MG_FD_203631 | JGI IMG/M metagenome (GOLD analysis project Ga0315314, IMG submission 203631) | Freshwater sediment microbial communities from Lake Towuti, South Sulawesi, Indonesia - TDP9 | ecosystem: Environmental > Aquatic > Freshwater > Lake > Sediment | place: Indonesia: South Sulawesi... | reverse complement strand
GGAAAAAAAACCAAGATAAAATGGGACTGGACTAATTTTCAGAGCACCAACGATTTCCCAGTCGACGACAACCTAATCTCCTGGGTAATCGGACAAGATAGGGCGCTTCAAGAATGCTTCCTCTGCCTCGACGAATGGGCGCACAAACTCAAGTGCCTGGAAGAACAGAAATGGTACGAAGAGTGGAAAGCCCCAGAAATGCCCAAACCCGCAATCAAATCGAAGCTGAGCCCTGGACCATACCTGCTCCTTTTGGGCGACCCAGGCACGGGCAAATCACTAATCGGCAGAGCGTTAGCTGAAAAACTCACCGAGATCTACAAGGAAAACAAGATCAAACTCTTCGATGTGCTCTGCTGGAAGAACAAGATTGTACCGAGCGAGCCCAAGATTTCAATGCACGAGGCGGGTAAGGCTAAGGAGGTCATCAGGAAGGAAAGGCTTCGACAGGAAAAAAGGAAGTTTCTCGTCTCTGGCGGCTTGCGGGTGATTCAAACCTTCCTCATAGTCTTCGGGTTGATTATGCTCTTCATAGGCATGTACGGGCTCTACCAAATGATTAACACGTGGCAAGTGAACCCAGCGGTAGCTGAAGGCTTGACTCTGCAAGAATCGTTTGGCTATAACTTTCTTGAGTATTTTGCCAAAGCCTTCCCATCGCTTGTTCTGATTTTTGTCCCGGCTGGTTCCCTGATATTCTTCGGCATATTCATCTGGTGGTTCGGCAAGATGGGCAGCGGCGCCCTCAACTTGGGCGGAATCGGTGGCGCTCAACAGTCAGGCGTGCCCAAGCTGCTCGTTGACAACTCTTCTGAACACGCGCCCTTTGTTGATGCTACAGGTCACATGTCGTCTCAGTTGTTCGGCGACATAGCGTGGGACCCGTTTCAAACCGGCGGAATGGGCACACCTGAACATCAACGTGTCACGGCTGGAGACGTGCACAGAGCGTCGTTGGGCATCTTATACATTGACGAAATCAAGAACCTGAATCCCATCGAAGCGGTCACTCTGCTCACGGTGCTCGAAGACGGACAGCTACCCATAACCACACGTGGGCATCTATTGACCAGCGGCACAGCGGCTATGGCGGTTTCAACCGAGCCCATCCCATGCATGTGTTTTCTGGTCGGCGCGGGCAACTTCGACTCGATTGGGCAGATTCACCCAGCCCTAATGGACCGCATCTACGGTTATGGTAAGGTTGTGCGCATGAACAACGACATGCCCAACACGGTTGAGAACAAGCGCAAGTACGTTCAGTTCATAGCTCAAGAAGTGCATCGGTTCCATCTGATTCCCTTCACTCGAGAGGCGTGCGAAGAAATAGTGGAAGAGGGCAGGCGACGCAGCAACAAACGAGACGCCCTGTCAACCAAGTTCCGACCGTTGATTTCAATAGTTAAAACAGCCGCCACCCTAGCCATGAACGAAGGCTTGTCATTGGTTGAGCGTCATCATGTTCAAGAAGCCATAGACAAACACTGCAAGACCATTCAACGACAGATTCTGGAGCACCAACTCAGCGAGAGAGGCAAGCTGCTCGAAATCGACGCTCAGGGCACCAAACTGGGACAAATCTACGGATTAGCGGTTGTAACCGACCCGTACAGTGGAGAGATGACGGGCAACGTTCTCACTGTGAAGGCACAGATGGTTAAGCGAAGCAAGATTAACAGAGACTATCCCCTGCAGGGCTACTACAAGGTCACGGGTGTGGCGAAGGGCAAGAACGAAGTGTTCATCTCCGACAGCATAGCTAAAGTTCGCAGCGTGATACTGCACAAGTACGGTGTGGACATAGCGCAGGACTATCTGACGCACATCGACTTCTCCCAAGCCTACGGCGTCGACGGACCATCCGCAGGAGTGACAATGGCCATACTGCTCTGTTCACTGCTCGAGGGTCGACCAATCCAACAAGATGTGGCGGTCACAGGCGAAATCAACTTGGGTGTGGGCGACCAAATCATGGTCACAGCCGTTGGCGGTTTATACGAGAAGATTAAGGCGGCTGAGGCTTGGGGCTTCAAGAAAGTGGTTGTGCCCCAAAAGAACTATGAATATTCACTAGACATCAAGGACTACAAGATAGAGGTTGTGCCAGCCAAAACCCTAGACGATTACCTCAAAGAATGCCTAGTCTGAAATAGCTCCTGAATGTGGAAGGCTTAAAAAGCGCAGCTGACAACATTCTCAGACTAAGCAAAATAAAGAACTGAGGTGCAGTCTTGCATGCCTGAGATTGTTTGTCGTCCCCCCAAAGAGTTAGTCATTTTGGAGTGCACTCGCTATCCATCTGTTGAAGCCCTGTCGAGAGTTGTAGGGGTAATTATAAGCGCTGGAGAATCGGTTATTCTGAAATGGGCTGAGGGCGTGGTGTTCTCTTATTCGCCTGTAGCGCCGTCAACGGACTTCCTCGTAGACGAATACGTTAAGGGCAGAGTCTTCTGGTCAGACGTGGTCTACGCAATTATGCTAGAGTACAAGCAGACCATACGCGTGGGCACGTTGGACATACCAGTCATAGACGTGTCTCCCAACCCCATCATAAGCGAAGCCGCAAGATGGCTGAAGAAACAGAGCTGATTTTCGACTCAACCGCCCTACTTGTCTAAAAATTTGCTGTAGAATATGAGGTCTAAGCCATAAGAATGACGCCTCATGTAGCCTTCTGGCACGAACCCTGCTTTCACATACAATCCTATAGCCGAGTGCAGACTGGGCGCTGTGAACAACCACACTTTGTGAGCGTTTTTCCTCCTCGCTTCTTCCAAAAACCTTCCAAGCAAGTCTGAGCCGATGCCTTTTCCGCGGAATTCTTTTTTGACTCCTAGGAACCCAATGAAGCCCACACCGTCTTCTCTCACTCTTCCCGTAGTCAACCCGACGATGTCGCTGCCCTCTTCGGCAATCAACATGATGACCTCTTTGTTCGACAGGGCTTGTTGCCAGTTTTGCACGTACTCGGGGCGTTGAATATAACTGATGTTGGGATTAACAAAAGAGTCTGGCAACCATTCTCGCAGGCTTTCCCAAACCTGTAACTCGAGGTCTATGACACGCTCCAAATCATTGAACGTTGCGGTTCTAATTCGAGCCATATTTCCTTCCTTAAGTTTTGTGAGTTGGGCAAGGACGCAAATGGTTAAGCCTTGATTTGTTGTTCAATTCACTTAAGAGTGTTGGTGTCTATGGTTATACTATTGCGTGTCTTCTTTGGCATGGTTCAGAGTTTTTAGCATGCCCTCTCCCTTGATATTAAAAGAAATGCGCGCCATTAGTAGGCTTTCTTCCCAACCTACTCGACAGAATTCCACAGCGCGCGACTACTGGAATTTGTAAACTTGAGCTTCGCCTATCGGTCGCAGTATCTGGTCATGCATTGAGTCACTGGTAAGAAGATCTGTTAACTCCTTGCTCAACTTTTCCTCTATTTTATCGCCGAACAGTTCTCGGGATTTATCGATGTCACCATACTTTGAGAACTCGTAAAGAAAGCAGCCGTGTGCTGGTCCCCCAGTTCCAAGAACATAATAGAATGCTCCAAGATACTTCCAACCTGTTTTCTGTGCTTGTTTAGCGAGAGTCTTTTCATTTGCTTTGATCCAAGCCTGAAACTCGTTGAACTTGCCCTCTTTCACCTTGAAGTTACCTAGATACAACATGAAATTTTCACCCCCCTCGCTCTTTCTAAGAGCACTGACTTCTATTTCAGGTTGTATAAATAGTTTAATATTTCATTCTAGCAATCCCGAAGAGTTAATGCGCGGGCTTCGAGGGAAGGAGGAATTCGAGCCATATCCTGTCCTCAATTTCTGTTTCTGTCCAGGTTTTTTATTGCTTGTGTTTATTAGGAGTAACGCATGTTTCTTATAGAATTATTAGGGTGCAACAGAAATGAGCGGCTTAACCCAAGAAGACTACACGATGCTGAAACAAATGCCCAAGGAAACCCTGCTCAACCTCTTCGCCATGCACATCAGAAACATATGGCGCGTCGACGGCCTCTACTTTCTCGGCATCGAAGAAAAATTCGGCACCGAAGCAGCCACACAAATCGACACAAACTGCTGGAAAGTCTTAGGCAAGGTGGAAGCCCGAGAACTCAAAACCCTGCTAAAAACAGAGAAAAACGACATCCCGGCCCTCATGCACGCCCTGAGGAACACGAGCTGGTCGCTCTATCAGGAGGAAAAACAAGTCGAGGTTTCACCCACCAAAGGCGTTTACAGAGTTACCAAATGCAGAATACAAGAAACAAGAATGCACAAGACACTGGGGGTTTTCCCATGCAAAAACGTACGGTTCAGCTACCTAAAAAGCTTCACTGAAGAATTCAACCCAGACATCGAAGTCAACTGTCGAGTCGCTCCGCCCTCAGAGCGCCCCAAAAACGTCTGGTGCGAATGGGAATTCACTGCAAAAAAGAAGTGATTACGACGATGGGCTCAGAAACAATAACTTCGGAAATGGCAACTCGACTATACATGATTAAACATCACCTATTCCAAAAAGCCAAGAAAACCCAACTGTTAAAAGTCGTCGATGACGTTTGTGGTCTACACGCTCAGGCGCCTGGGACTCCATATCTTTCATTGTGGAACAGGATTGAAAACTTTGAAGACAGCCTACTAGACGAAGCGCTTTACAAAGCCAAAACATTGGTAAAAACATGGTGCATGCGTGGAACATTACACGCAATTCCGTCTGAAGACCTGCCAATCTACAACAGAGCCCTAAGACGGATGTGGTTCGAGCATCATGGACGCTATATGCGTGCACCCGACTGGCCATCACCAGAGGAAAGAAGGAATGTCATTCACCCAAAGATTGTTCAAGCCTTGGCTCAGAAACCGCTCAAACGAAAAGAACTCAACGAAAAAGTGCGGTTGCTGTTAAAAGACGATTCCCAACCCTATCAGAGACTGTTCTCCGCGTGGGGCGGCATACTCAAAGAAACCGCCTACGAAGGCTTGACCGTCCACACCCAACCATGCCAGAGAGAATCATGCTTCGCAAGATTGGACAAATGGCTACCCAGCATAGACCTAGAGGAAGTAGATGAGGAAGAGGCTCAAAAACGCCTCCTCCAGAAATACCTGCAGGGTTATGGTCCAGCTACACAACAGGATTTTGCCCTGTGGAGTGGATTGATGGCTGGCGATGCGAAGAGAGCCATTGAAAACTCAGGTTCACTGCTCGCTGAGGTTGAAGTTGAACGGGTGAAGGGTCGGTTCCTGGTGCTAAAAGAGGACTTCAAGGTTTTAGACTCGATAAATTTCGATGAGAAGGCGCCCGCTGTTCTGCTTCCCAAATTCGACTCGTCACTGTTGGGACATAAAGACAGAGCACGCATCATTCGAGCCGAGTACCTGAGAAGGGTCATCAAGTACCCGGTTGGAGACGTCGCAGCCACAGTGCTCATCAACGGTCAAGTCGCGGGAACTTGGAAACAAAAGAAAGCCAAGAACACTTTAACCCTGACGATAACGCCCTTCCAAAAACTGTCCAAAGAAGACTGGAAGGAAGTTGAAGAAAAAGCACAGGCACTAAGCCAATACACGGGAATTGGCGAACTCAAAATTTTGATTACATCTTAGAGAACTGTTTAGAAGCAGAATTTGCACTCCAATTTCAATTCTCGACATACATTTTCAACGTGCACTTTCAAGTCTTTATAATAGTCGCTTTCTCCCAGCAAGATGTCTTTCCATTTTTCGTGCAGTTGAGGATAATCTTTCTGAAGAAAACTTTCCAAATTAGCCCACAACCCAGCCTTTAGATTGAGCTTATCGACGTAGACATAGTCCACACGGGCTTTAACGATCTCTTGAAAGTGTTGTTCAAGGTTTTGGTCTGACAGGTAGGGCAAGATTGGTCCAAAGAAGGCGTAGGTGGTTATGCCGTTTTGTTTCAATTCCTCGATGGCTTGGAGCCTCTCTTTAACCGTTGAAGAAAACGGCTCTAACACTCTCCTAACATCGTCGTTGAGGGTCGTGAGTGTGAACCCGACTTCTCGTTCGTGAAACTTGTTAATCAAATCCACGTCTCTCAGAACCAGCGCTGACTTGGTCTGTATCGATATTGGAAACTGGTGTTTGAGCAGAATTTCCAGCAGTTTTCTGGTTAACCCGTATTTTCGTTCTAGTGGCTGGTAGGCGTCTGTCAAGGAGCTTATGTAAACTGTTCCCTTAGGTTTTCTTCTCACCTCTCGAGCGAGAACGGTAGGCGCATTAATCTTGACGTCGACGAAATCTCCCCAGGCTTCGGTGTGACTCGTAAATCTGCGAGTGTAAGACTCGGCGTAACAGTATCTACAAGCGTGCTGACAACCGACGTATGGGTTGATGCAGTAGTCTGCTAGAGCGCTCTTGTTGAGAACCGACTTACATTCTACTTCTCTCACAATCACGACTGAACGCCTAGTTTCAGCTCTTTAACAAATTAAGCATGTAACTTTTTGATATACTTTGCAGGAACATACTTGCAGACGTAGACCTTGTCCGTTGCCCTGAAGAACCCTACACCATGTCTCCTCGCTTCAATCGCATCGATTACCAGCACGACTGGCTTGTCGGTCCTGCGTTTGCCAACCTCTCGAGCTATCTCCTCTGTGGGCGAAAGGTGAGCGTATCGTCTTTTCATTGGTTTCAAACCCTTTTCCAGAATCTCTTCTGCGGCTTCAAGAGTAGTTCCATGATAGAGCCTTTCCACATGCCTATCCTCTTCAAGACGTATGTAAACAGGGACGGTGTGCCCGTACAAGGCGCGAATCATGTTGTCTATAATTTCAAATCGTTTTCTTTCACTCTCTTCAACTAGTTTCGTGAGGAATTTCATATCCACATTTGGAAAGCGTCTCCTAACCTTGGAGACAAGCTCGTTCAAGTCTACGAATCCTTCCTCGTCCATTTCTAAGTCTTCGGGATTATGCCTCAAAAGGTAACTAACATACCTACTAACCCTGATTCTCAAATCTTCTTCCACAACGAAAACCCCCATCAACTACTCAAATTCATCTGGAATTGAAAAGTTATAGCGTTTGACCAAGTGTCAAACAGCGTGTAAATAGGGAAATTTATTATTTCTTGAATTTTGGGTCTGGGTTTCCGCCTCGAATCTTTTCTTCCAGCCAAGCCGTCGTGCCTATCTTCTTTCTGTACGCCAGTTGACCAGCACGATAGAATACTCGCCACTGACCTTCATTGGGGTCGTAGGTTGCCAGATAGTAACTGCATGGAAACTCGGCGCATAAGCCGCAGTGTTCAACGCCTTTCTCTCTGACGCAGGAGTAGAAGCGACACTCGCCCCAGAAAGGTTTGCCTTTCACGTAGCCGCATCCTGGACAGCCCTGCTTGTAATGTCTGCATTCGCCGCAGTATGTGCCACACGGAGCCGCCAAGTTAAGGTCTAAAGGCTTCTCCATCTTGAGACTCACCTTTTATCTGGTTTCGCCTTCGCTCACCCAGTATGATTTGATGGCTCCTTTCTTATCCTTTACGTACTCTTTCTTGAAGATGGGCGCTTCTTTCTTGTAGCGTTCCACCGCTTCCTCCAGCACTGGAAACACGTTTTCTCGGTGCCCACCAACAACCAGCACATACACGAGGTCTTCGCCCAGCTCGAACTCTCCCACAAAATGGTGAATCTGCACGTCCAAAATGCCCTCTCTGGACTGAAGCTCCCTGCAGATTCTTTCCAAGACCTCATCAGCCTTCTCATCGTAGGCTTCTAGTTGAAGGCGCTGGACGGATTCACCCTTTGTGGTTTCACCTCTAACTACGCCTACAAACAATGTCATGGCGCCAACCTTGTGATAGTTGGGTCTTTTCCTCACAGATTCAATCATGTCTGAAAGTGAGAAGGTGCCTTTTGGGTGGACTCCAGCGTGCTTGATGTTCAATTTTTATCACGAGTTAAGCGTTCGTAACCGTGCATATAAGGTCAACGACCAACCCGTTAATGCTCGGTGACAAGCCATCAACGAAGGGTTTACGCTGCAAACTCATGCTATCGATTGCTCCAGCCTTCACAACTCGCTTCAGCAGTCGCAACTCATTCTGTCTTGTATGCTTGTATTCCCAGCCCTTCAGCAAGCTGAGACAAGCTGATATGCCATAGGCTCCCCAGTTGGAAACCCCGCTGACGACTAAAACCTCGGCTGAAGTGGCAGCGGCTATTCCACCGTTGCATGGACATTGACAGTGGGCACCGTTTGGCACGTGTTTGCGCACAGCCTGTTCGATGAGTCCGCATCCCAGTTCATTTCCACCGTCTCCCACTCCGATGGTTAGCGCCCCGTGTTTTCGGCTCAACTCTAAGAGATAATCGGTTTTTCCAACGATGCCTGAAATGTTTACGCCTCGCATGTTATGGTACTCCTGCTCCTTGTTCCATCCCGGACGCTCAACCGCCACAATCACTGATGGCTCGTATTCGTTCAGGAGTCGCTCAGCCATTGAACTAGCCTGCTCAGCGTCAACGGGAAACCGTATCACCTTTGTCTTCGGAACCGCCGCCTCAACCACCTTGAAACATGTGTCATCCGTGACCAAAACAGGCTTCAGTCCGAGCGTTTGGCAGGTGTGAGCCAGAACAGCAGCCCCAAGCGGGCCGTCAGTTTCTGCAATGTTTAAGGGTGGAATCGGGAAGCCCGTGAGGATGAAGACAAAATCTCCCTTGTCTATGGCTCTGGCCATCTTTTCAGCCGCTGTAAAGCAGAGAGTCTTGCCGCCGATTGCCTTCGACGCCGCCTCGTACAGTTGGCGCACAACTCTTCGAGCGGGAAGATCTATGGAGACTGCTTGATCTATCATGTATGCCTTTTGTTCAGTGTCCAAGTGGGGTCATCAACCGCTAGTTGCCAAGGTGCTTTCAGAGGTATTTTCGCATGTCTTCAACCGCAGCTGACGGAATGGGCAGGTCTTTCATTGTCAGCAAGCCCGGCGGAGCGTTCATTATCTTTGGAATCGAGTTGACTATGATTGCCACCGTAGCCAAGTCGCCGTGGACGCAGGGTGAAATCTTTTGGCGAATAGAAGGCACGCCGTCGATTGTTATGGAGTCGTATTCTTCCTCTGCGCCTATGTAGGCTTGAAAGTCGAGTGTTATCACGTCTTTTCGCTTCATGACGCCCCTTGCAGTCTGGCATAGACCCGCGACCCAGCCCTTCTTGACTTTTATGGCTTCGCTTGCCACTTCCTTCCTAGCGACAACTGGCTCAACTGGTCCTGTTTGGATCTTGTCGAGTTCCCAACGCAGCGCCGCCGCAATCATACCGATTGATTGTTCAAGACCCACGTGTCCAGTGATTTCTTTTGCGGCGATTTTCTTCTTGAATTCGCTTATGGACAAGCCGGCGCCGATTTTCTTTTGAAATGGAACCCGACGTGTGGCTGCGTTCATTACTCTTTCCACTTTTATTTTGTCTATTTTTTGGCAGGCTCCCGTTAACGTGATGGCTAGGGTGTCCATGAGGAAGCCTGGGTTCACGCCCGTGCCCAGAAAGGTCATGGCGTATTTCATGCCCAACGCGTCGAGTTTTTTGGCGAGTTCAGGCTCAGAAACGTAAGGGTATGAGAATTCCTCGCAGGTTGTGATTACGTTGACGCCGTACTGGGCTAAGGATGCAATCTGCTGATAAACGTCTTTAAGGTAAGAACCAGTGGCGTGAACCACTACATCGCAGCAAGCTTTCGACAAAACTCCCTCAACATCATCGGACACAACCACGCCCAATTTTTTGCCCAGTTCAAGCACCTGACCCAAATCTCTTCCAACCTTGTCCTTGGCAACATCTACAGCCCCGACGATTTCGACGCCTTCCTTTTCAAGCAGAAACTTGGCTATGCGGCTTCCCACAGCGCCAACACCGTAGCAGACAACTCGAATTTTCTCCACGATTCTTCCTCCTGAACTCTTTCATATTTGCTGGATTGGCAAATATGGATTGCTGCAGATAAGATGCGAGGCGACGGCTGAGAGGGCAGTTACTAAAAACAACCAAAAACAACTTTAGCGCAACACAAAGTTACCCAAAACAACTAAAAACAATTAAAAGTAACAAAAAACAACCAAATTCGCAAGGCTTAGAGAATACCTAGCTTAATCGCAACGTCGGCTGCCTTGAAGTCCGGGTGCAGCTTCACAAACGCCTTCTTTCCACCCTTGGACGTCACAGTCAGCGTGACCTTTTCAACGCGCACCTCGTAGAGTTCCTCAACCGCCCGCTTTATGTCAGCTTTCGAAGCCTTAAGGCTGACCGCAAAAACGAGTTTGTTCTCAGACTCTAATATGCGGCTCGCAACTTCAGTCATCACGGGATACAGGATTACGTCGTGAGGGTTCAACTCAGCTTCTAGCCTCCTCCCTTGCCAAAAAACGTTTCTAGTTTTTCAAAAGCCGACCTCGACCAAACCGTCAGCCTACCCGGATGCGTTCCAGGCGCCAAGAGTTCAACGTTCAGGTTGTTAACGGTTGAAACGTCCACACCTAATAGATTGCGGGCTGCTTGAGAAACACCGCCGTTCTCAGCAATCACTAGCAGTGGTCCAACCGCGTGTTTCAGCCTTCTTCCCCGAGTCTTGCCTCTACCCGCCCGTTCTTTGAGGCTCTCTTTAACCCGGACAATATCAGGCCCCACTCCAAGCTTAAGGAAAACAGACTCAACCTCCTTCGTCTTCTTTAAGGTTTGAATGTCGTCGGACACGACGAGGGGCATGTCGCGTACGTCCTCAACTATGTGACCACGAGACTCAACCCTTTCCTTCGAAGCAGTAGCAGCCAGAGCAGAAAGCAGAGCCAACCGCATCTCTTTCTTAGGAATCTTTTTGGCAATCTTCTTCTTGACAACAGGCGGAGTCGACAGTCGACCTCCCACCATACCAACCGCAAATGCCGCTCTTTGACCGCCCGCTTTTAATCGTGGAAAACGGGACATTCCGTGTCCTGCGCCGAGTGATTCAACGCTTCTTCTCTTTCCAGCCAGTGGATCTCTTCCTTGGGGCTGAAATCGATGCGATTGAAGAGTCACAACCGCCCTTTTTATCACGTCGGGTCTGAGCGGCGTCTTGAAAATCTTGGGAACCTTGACCTTGCCCACCGCCTTGCCCTCCAAATCAAAAACCTTCGACGTGAGCTTGCCCATGATTACCTTCCCTTCATTCTTGTCTTTATCCCTGCGGCGATTCCAGAGAGATTTCAGCGATTTTGGGCGGAGCCTCGGGCAAGCGTCTGGGCGCTCTTGCTGGAACTCTCAAACGTATTAGACGCTTGGCTGGTCCTGGCACGCTCCCACTCAAGAGCAGGTACGCGCCTCTGATAGGTCCATAACGGAGGAAGCCACCCTTAGGCGTAACATCGGCGCCGTTTGTGCCTATTTTTAGTATCCGCTTGTTGTGTTCGACCCGTTGATGATAGCCCAATTGCCCAGCTCTGGGAACCGTGTACAAGACGCGGCTGGGACTCCAAGGACCAAGCGTTGACACACCTCGCTTTGTCTTTCGACTCTTGCGGTCTCTAAGCTTGACGCCCCAACGTTTGATCGGTCCTTCAAAGCCCTTGCCCTTGGAAACCGCAATGACATCTGCGTAACCGCCTTCTTTAAACACCTCTGTAAGGGAAACAGCTTTGCCGAGTAAGGTTTTTACATATTCAAACTGCTCCTTAATCCCTGCGCCGTCAACCTTTATCTCAACCAGCTCAGGCTTCTTCTTGGGAACCCCCGCCAATCGTGGCTGAGCCACAGCCAAAACGCGAAACTCGGCTATTCTGTCTAAGCTGGTTTCCATCTTTTTGAAGCCGTTCTCTGGGTCAGGATTGTTTGGCGGTGTGGTTAAGCGTTCGATGTCTTTTGGCGGATTCTTCATCCAGGTCTCGGTTAATGTCTTTAAGCCGTAGGAGTCACGCGAGTACGCTCTCACCGCGCATACGATAACCGCTGGCGCGTCAATAATGGTTGCTGGCTTGTCAACTTCTTTGCCGAAGTTGGGTGAACCGGCTTGGTCTTCAACCATGATTACGTGGGTCATGCCAGCCTTGTATCCCACAAAGCCAAGAAGGGCTGGACCCGTTGTGACATGAGGCCAAAAACGCACTCGCCCAGTTTGATGGGCAGCGCGTCCCTTAGGCAAGTAGGATAGTGAACCCCGTTTGGGAGCGTTAACCTTACGGTGACCCATGTGTAATCATCCTTTCGCTGTTTTGAATTAGAAACATACGTTATAAAGGTTACGAAATCAGACCTGATGTTTTGCGTAGGAGAAAAAATTTTGTGGTTGATGATTAGTTGATGTTTGTGTTGTGGCGTCTGTTTGGGTGGTTCTGTAAGTGTTTAGGTCTTGTTTGAGCTAGGCTCGTGGTATGTTTCTATGTTGTTTAGCGTGATTGCGAAGGGCACTTCTATGTCTCACGGGGTAAGTTGTTGGCTTGGTTTTTCCTGCTTCAGCGCTGTTTTGATTTGTGGTTCATTAAGTAATGTAGTACTGGAAATATGGGCGAAGCGATTCCTGCAAGGACGCATAGTCCTATCCCAATAGCGAAGCCCCAAGGCTCTCCTGGAATCGCAATTAAGTTAGTCCCACTGAACGAACCGAAAGCCAGCTTGCCAATAGCCGAATACATCAGTCTATAGAACAGGAAGGCGGCTGTCAGGTTCATCACAAAAGGAGCAATTAGGAGTGGCGGAAGCTTCATGCTGCCAACTAAGGAAATCATGGCTGAGACGATTGTAAGTACACCTACAATTAAGAGGATGCTATCTAACGTTAAGAGGCGGGCTACCATCCAGTCCGCGTCGTAGGCAGGCACGCTCCAAGGCATCACCCTGAAAGGATAGACATCTATGCTTACGCCTGGAGCCCTTATCGACCACCAGGGCAAGAAGAGCGATGTAAGGGTAACTACACTAATGATGACGCCCAGATAACTTATTTTAACGGCCTTCATAACTGCCAGCCCTCTATGTATTTTCGCATGCCTTGAGGGTGAGGTCAGTTCGGCTTTTGGCCGTGTCACAGCCGTGAGGCTCCCAGCCGTCGCCTCACATCATCCCATTGACAATTATAGTTGATGTATCTATTATGAGTTTTGTCAACCCCCAACAACCGACAGAGACTTTAAATGTGCCTAGTTGAAACATCCATAACTTCTCACGATGTCAAACAAGATGAGCGTATCAACTTTGCAGAAGCCAGGGATTGTGGTCCACGGTGGAGCCGGCGCATGGCAACCCCAGAGAAGAAGGGCTGGAATAACAGGCGTTAAGGCGGCTGCAAAAGCAGGATTCGACGTGTTAAAGTCTAGACAGGGAAACGCTCTTGACGCTGTTGAAACCGCGGTTAAAAGCATGGAAGACAACACCGTCTTCAACGCCGGTCTCGGCTCGACGCTCACCATTGACAAGCGCATCGAAATGGAAGCCTCAATAATGGACGGCAGAACCCTGCTGGCGGGAGCGACAGGGCTCTTAAAAGACATCAAGAACCCCATTAGCCTTGCCCACAAAATAATGGACAACACCGACCACGTGTTCGTGGTTGGAGAGGGCGCGGAAAAAATCGCCGACCTATTCGGTCTGGAGAGGAGAAATCCTCTCACTGAGCTTAGACTTCACTACTGGCGTGAGCTGAGCGCGAAACTGAAAAATGGCGAGCTTGAAAACCTGCCAAAACTGAGGAAACTTGTAGCGTCTAATCCCAACCTGTTCGAGATGGACACCGTGGGCGCAGTGGCATTGGACAAAGACGGTAACACAGCCGCAGCAACCTCAACTGGTGGTTTCTCTCTCAAATTTCCCGGACGAATCGGAGACTCACCCCTAATCGGAAGCGGCACATACGCCGACAACGAGGCAGGAGCCTGCTCAACCACAGGCATAGGCGAAGCTGCTATTCGACTGGTCCTCGCCAAACACGTCTGCGACCTGATGCGCACTGGGCAGTCGGCTCAAGAAGCAGTGGAAAACGCTGTCATACTTGTAAACCGCAGAATCCGCCTAAAATCGTCTATGGGCTTAATCGCCGTCGACACCAAAGGCGGAATTGGCGCCGCACACAACACACGCAACCTTTGCTGGGCATACATGACGCCTAAAACGAGCCAGCCTAGGGCAAGCATGGAAGCAAAGTACATAGCTGAGACAGACTTGGAAAGCGCCAATCTGTAGGCGCATCGTGGCAAACATTGTTGGTTGTGCCACCCTGAAACTATCCTTTTTCAGCCCTATCCTTCGTCAACAGACGTATGGAAACGCTTAAAAAAGGAGCCATGTGTCTTCTTAGGGTGCTCAAGGCAGGGTGGAGGTGAAAAAACTTGGAAGAAGAATGGGAAGAAGAAGGCGAAGAAGAAGGAACGGAAGACGAAGAATGGGAAGAAGAGGAATGGTAAAAACCCAGCAACCAAGTTTTCTTTTTCAGTTTATTTGAAGAATGTTCAATTTTTGCACCAATGTTTTCTGTGATAAATTTGAGTAAGTTTATTACCGCCTTTTCGCCTTTTTGAATGGTTCATTAGCACGGTGGAGACCTCCCAAAAAGAATGGTCCGTGTCGCCGTTCTAGACGAAGATAAGTGCGACCCTAAACGTTGTGGTAGGGTATGCTATCGTTTTTGTCCGCCCGTGCGAAGCAAGATTGAAGCCATACGCTTTGAAAACGACCGACCAATCGTTGTAGAATCCCTCTGCGTAGGCTGCGGCATCTGCGTAAGGAAGTGCCCGTTCAAGGCGTTGTCGATCATTAACTTACCAGACGAACTTGAGGGCGAGTGTAGCCATCGTTTTGGACCCAACGCGTTCAAACTGTTCCGCCTTCCAATTCCTTCTCCTGGAGTTGTCCTGGGCTTAGTGGGTCAGAACGGCATCGGAAAGACCACAGCGCTGAAGATTCTTTCAGGTGAGCTCAAGCTGAACCTTGGAAAACATGAGCAGCCACCCGAATGGTCTGAAATATTCCAGCATTTCCGCGGGTCAACCCTTCAAGAATACTTGCAGAAGCTGAGTGAAAAACGCCTGCGTGTAGTGGCTAAGCCTCAGTACGTGGACAAACTGCCCCAAGCGATTTCGGGCAAGGTGGGCGACCTGCTTAAGAAGGTTGACGAAAGAGGCGCGTTCGACACCATAACCGAACAGCTCGAACTTGGCAACATCCTTGACCGCGAGTTGGACGTGCTGAGCGGGGGCGAACTGCAGAGAGTCGCCATAGCAGCCGCAATCAGCCGCGAAGCAGACGTTTACCTCTTCGACGAACCATCAAGCTATTTGGATGTTCAACAGCGTCTCCAAGCAGCCCGAGCGATACGTGGTCTGAAGGAGGCGGGAAAAACCGTCGTCGTGGCTGAGCACGACTTAGCCATATTGGATTATCTCTCCGACCACATCTGTGTTTTCTATGGGTGTCCAGGCGTCTACGGCATAGTTTCCAACGTCCACGCCGTGCGAACGGGCATCAACATTTATTTGGAAGGGTTTGTGCCCGACGAAAACATTCGCTTCCGCAAGGAACCAATCATGTTTCATGTAAAACCGCCTTCAACGGGCTGGGCTGGAAAAGACGAAACCCTGCTAAAATGGGATGCCATGCAAAAGTCTTACAGCGGCTTCTCACTTTCCATCGAGGCTGGAGAGGCTGGATTAGGCGAGGTCATAGGCATCCTCGGACCCAACGGCATCGGCAAAACAACGTTCGTCAAGCTTTTGGCTGGAATCGAAAAGCCCGATGTGGGAGCGTCACCCATACAGGGCGAATCCGCAACTGCTGTGGGCTACAAGCCTCAGTATATTTCAGCCGAATACCAGGGCACGGTTGAAGAGTTGCTGAAGAGCGTTGCAAAAGACGAGTTTGGGTCAGGCTGGTACAAAAGCGAGATTCTATCACCACTTAATTTAGAGCCGCTTCTTGAAAGAGATGTTTTGCAACTTAGTGGCGGCGAACTACAGAGAGTCGCCATAGGCGCGTGCCTGTCTAAGAAGGCGTTTCTGTACCTGCTAGATGAACCTAGCGCCTACTTGGATGTCGAGGAACGCTTAACTATGGCTCGAACCATAAGACGAGTGGTAGAGACCCGAAACGCCACAGCATTCGTTGTGGAACACGACGTCGTAGCCCAAGACTTCATCGCCGACCGACTCATGATATTCAAGGGTAACCCGGGAATCAAAGGCGAAGCCAAGGCACCGACCACACTGCGCAAGGGAATGAACACGTTTCTCAAGGACATGAACATAACATTCAGGAGAGACCCCGCCACGAAGCGACCGAGAGTCAACAAGGAAGGCTCAAAGATGGACCGCTACCAGAAAAAAATCAACGAATTCTATTACGTTTCAGCTAGAGACTAGTGCAGCAAGCAACCTGCAACCATTTCACACTATTTGGCTCAGCGAAGTCTTTCTTGAACTGCTTCGTTGGTCAGTTCACGCAGCGCATCGGAGGCAATCCATTTTGAGCTTTTTGAACCCATGCTTTGTATTTCTTTGGCTGTTTTGATTGCTTCTTTATTTAGTCTGATATTGCGTTTCCCGATTTGACGCAGAGCCCAGTTCACAGCTTTTTTCACAAAGTTTCTCTCGTCAGTAGACTCTCTTTTTATTATTGGCAGAAACTTCAAGAACTCATCATCTTTTGCTTTCTTATCGTGAACGGATAACGCAGCCATTAAAACAAAGCCAGCTCTCTTAACGAATTCCTCTTCTCTGTTGCTCCACTCTAGGGCTTTCTGATGAGCAAATCGGGTTTTATCAAAAAGATTGCTGCAACACTGATCACAGACATCCCAAGAGTCAAAGTCCTCCACCCAACTCTCCATCTGCTCGTCGGTAACCAAGCTTGGGTCATCAACCATGCCTGCGAGTATCCTTGCCTCATGAATACCAGATGACCAGAGTTGCTCAGCGAGAATGTGATTGCGCCCTATTTCCTTAGCCATCGCTCTTAGGTTGGGGATGGACACGCCATACGTGTTCTTTGGATTAATGCCAAACCGAGCCATACCCTCGACTGCTTTAGGATCAGCTAACAACTTCAGTTTTCTGAGAATTCCCTCATACTGCATCAGGGTGCTTTCCTGAACTTGATGCTTTGTCCTGATAATTCTAGTTCGTAGGTTTGGTTGACATCAAAATCTATGCCCAGCTGTTCATACTCCTGCTCCGTTAGGAACAAGATAATCTTTGGCATGGCAAACTGAGCCTGTTGAGGAATGATGGGCAGTTGTTGCTGAATCGCCTGCATGATGTCCTGTGCCATCCTTGCCTCTTCGCTTTGAGGTCTGATAATCATGCGTGGGATAACCCTGTCTTCGAGTAATTCGATGCGCTTGCCCAAGTTGCCCTCTGGGTCTCTTATGGATTCAATTCGTTGAACTCTAACTCGCACCATGTTCCATTCACTTCTGAAGCATACCTTGAAGTTCAAAAGAGGCTTTATGCCTTACTCCTTATTATTCCATCTCAACGGTTGCTGGTGGCTTCGGAGTCAACTCATAATAAACAGCCGAAACATTAGAGCACTCTTTTAAAATTTTGTCAGCGATTTCGTTCAAACTGTTCCACGGGACGTCAGCGACACGTGCCGTTAGAAAGTCACTGGTAATAATCGCCCGAACAGCAACAACGTATGACTGTTTCTGCTCCCCCTCCCGAATCAGATAGAAGACTCGAGTAAAAGAAGGGTTATCAGTTAAAATTCTTGCTTGCATCCGTATCAAATCCCGCATAGGCGGTTGATACACCTGCCCCTTCGAAGTGAGCACCCTAACAGCCGCGATCTCTCCATAAACCCTGTTGCCCTCTCTAATACCCGTCGCCTTGTCGTGAAACACGCGCGCTGCAACCTGAGTTGTGGGCACCTTAAGGAATTCCGCCGTAAGTGATTGCATCTCAAGCTGCTGAGCATTCTCGGGCTTTTCCACGTTGTCCAATATAACCGCAAAATACTGACTTGGCACGTGCTTGGCTAACTTTTCTTCAGCGATAGCTGTGGCCGTCTTCACCGATTCCAGCTTGTCTCTCTTGATTTCGCCCACAACACGTACAGATAGGCCAGGTCCGGGAAACGGTTGGCGCTCAGCGATTTCTTCGGGCAAATCGAGACATCGTGCCACTTCGCGAACCTGTGCCTTGAAAAGGGTGTTCAACGGCTCAATCACCAGAAAACCGTAGCGCTCTCTTGTATTGATTCCTATCTGTGAGAGCACGTTGTGCTGGGTCTTTACGCCCCCAGCGGTTTCAACAATGTCAGCCAAAATCGTGCCCTGCACCAGATAGCGAATGCCCTCTCGCTGGGCGGTTTCGCTTAAGACTCGATAGAAAGTTTCTCTGAACACCTTGCGTTTTTCCTCGGCATCTCGCAACTCACGCATTTCTGTTAGGAAGCGCTCCTGAACGTTCAAAATCTTGATAGGCAGGTTCAGAGGAGGCTGAGACAACGATGCAGCCACTCTTTCAGGCTCATCAAGGCGCATGAAAGCATCGTCCAACATAACACAGAGGAGATTGTTACCTATAGCAAGATGAACAAGCGCTGCGCAAGTGCAGCTGTCCACGCCGCCAGAAACAGCGATGAGGGCTCGCTCGTTGCCCAATACATTTCGTATCTCTTCCACTTGCTTTGCAACAAACTCTTCAGGGTTAAACTTGGACTCTGACAGTATCATACTTTCACAACTCTTTTTTGATTATTACGTTCACGGTTTCTCTGCTGAGGTATCGTCCACCCTGAGGCATCTGCCTGATACCTAATGCTGCGTGAATGTCATCAAAACTTATTGGGCTCTCGAACTCCTCTAAGCCTTTGAAACGAATGAAAGTAACATTGCTTCTTCCACTGACAAACGAATCGTATTCCTCTGGGGATTCAAAAACGGTCTCTGCACCGTGCAAATTCCATAGTTCGTCTTTTGTTCCGATAATTCTTTCCACAAACTCGCCGAAGCCCTTGATTTGTTTCGCTGGTCGTTTCACATAGAATAAAATCTTCTGAGCCTCTTTAGGACCGACTGTCCCCCGACGAACAAACGCATGAACCATGTTGCCTACTCTGTTTCGAGCGAGTCGACGGTTCCACCATTTCTCATCTTCAACAAGGACGTAGGCGAAGTGTTCCTCAGCCATTTGGGGGGCACCAACTGAGAAGGTGTTGTGCCTTGATTTGGGGATTCTGCCTTATCACTCTTTGCTCATTGCTAAGATTTTGGGTTGTTTCCACTCCTCTCTTAAAATGCTGTGTAGATAGCCATCTGTCCATTCTC
>Ga0315314_1001690_pt1 | contig 19251 bp, 17 predicted proteins | sample TDP9_MG_FD_203631 | JGI IMG/M metagenome (GOLD analysis project Ga0315314, IMG submission 203631) | Freshwater sediment microbial communities from Lake Towuti, South Sulawesi, Indonesia - TDP9 | ecosystem: Environmental > Aquatic > Freshwater > Lake > Sediment | place: Indonesia: South Sulawesi... | reverse complement strand
GTGTCGCCTTCTCGGGCGGCCTAGACAGCACGCTCCTCGCGGAGCTTGCGCGCAAGCGCTGCGAGGTCGGCCTCTACGCCGTGGGCTACCCGGGCTCCCGCGATCTCCGAGAGGCTCGGCGCGTTGCCGGCCATGCCGAGCTGTCGCTCCGTGAGATCCGCCTCACGGACCTGATGGTGATCTCAGGCCTCCGGGCCTTCCGGACCGTGGTCCGCGATGCGGATAGTCATATCGCGTCATTCGAGCTCCCGCTTCTCTTCGTTTGCTCGCTCATGCGCGAGCGTGTCCTGCTGTCGGGCCAGGGGGCTGACGAGCTTTTCGGAGGGTATGCCCGATACCTCCGCGACGACGATCCAGAGGCAACGATGGCAACGGACCTCCGCCGACTGCTCGCACAGGGATGGCCGCGCGAGGCGCGGCTGGCCTTGAAGTTCAACCGCCTGTTGCGCTGCCCATATTTGGATCCTGAAGTCAGAGAGTTCGCAGCGACGCTTCCCATCAGTCGGAAGATCTGCGGAGGCGTCCGCAAGGTAGCCCTGCGAGAGGCTGCGAGGGCTGCAGGCCTAGGAAGCCTCCTGCTGAGGCAGAAGAGCGCAGCCCAGTACGGGACGGGGATTGCCCAGGCGATGCGGAGGCTTGCGCGTACCGAGAAGCGTTCGGTCCAACGATGGTATGAGACGCTCCTCCGCCGGGAGACCTCTGCGTCGTTCCGCTTGGGGGAGAACTGGCCATGAGCGCCCCTGCAGCGTCCCCGGGACCCGCCGTGAACTGGCTCTGGAGCCTCGAGCGCTTCGGAATGAAGCTCGGCCTGGAGAATATGACGTGCTTGCTGGAAGGACTCGGCCATCCCGAAGCGGACCTGCCGGCCATCCATGTCGCCGGGTCCAACGGGAAGGGCTCAGTCTGCGCCATGCTCGCCTCGGTGCTCAGGAAGACCGGCCTTCGCGTGGGGCTCTACACGAGCCCGCACCTCTCCCGGCTGAATGAACGCGTTCAGATCAACGGCCAGGAGATCGGGGATGCGCTCCTTGAGCGCTGGGCAGAGGAAGTGAGGAGCTGTGCAGGGCGTGTGATCCCCCCGGACCATCAGGTCACCTTCTTCGAGGCCACGACCGCGCTCGCCCTCACGCACTTCGCAGCGGAGGACGTCGATCTCGCTGTGGTCGAAGTCGGGATGGGGGGCCGACTCGATGCGACGAACCTCGTGAAGCCGATCATCACCGTGATCACGCGGATCGCCCTCGAGCACACCCAGTACCTTGGCGGGACGCTCGAGGCCATCGCTCGGGAGAAGGGCGGGATCATCAAACCCGGTGTCCCGCTCGTCAGTGGTGTGCGTCCGCCCGAACCACGCGCGGCTCTCCACGCGATTGCAGAGCAGCACGACGCCCCGACTTGGTGGATTGACGAGGACTTCGGGTCCTCAGGAGGAGCGAGCTGGCGAGGGATCGACTTCGACGCGTGGGCTCCGGGCTGGGCCCTTGACCATCTCCACTGCCCGCTTCTCGGCCGTCATCAGCTGGACAACGCCGCGATCGCGTTCGCTAGCCTTGCCAGGCTTCGTGAGACCGGCTGGAAGGTTCCTGAAGCCGTGGCCCGCGAGGGGTTCTCCCAGACGCAGTGGCCCGGGAGGTTAGAGGTCGTTCGCGAGAATCCCCTGCTCATCATCGATGGAAGCCACAATCCGGATGGCGCAGTCGCGACGGCGGCCGCACTGCGCGATCTCGGCGTGAAGAGGCTCACCGTGGTGTTCGCCTGTCTTGGCGACAAGGAGGTGGCCGGGATCCTCGAGCCCTTCGGGGACCTCGCGACAGAAGTGCTCATCACGCAGGTCCGCGACAGGCGCGCCCTTCCTGCAGAGTGGCTCGGTGAGGCGGCCCGCAAGCTGTGGCCAGGATGTCGCATCTTCGAGGTCGCTGAGGAGGCCTTCGAGCTTGCCGCCCGTTCGGGGCGACCAGTCCTGATCACGGGTTCGCTCTATCTTGCTGGCCTTGCCCGCGACTGGTGGCATACGCAAACCCTTAAGCCGCCCGAGCGGGTTGCCGCTCGCGACGGCGCGGGCGTAGTGTAGCTGGTTATCACATAAGCTTGCCAACCGCCCTTCGCGCGGCAGACAGCTTATAACTCGGGTTCAAATCCCGACGCCCGCACTCCTCGGCGACGGAGAGCGCTGTCGCCCTGCGATCCCATCGGGCTGCCGCCCCCTGGCTGACTCAAGCCATATATATCCTGCACCTCTACCGCGCGGACGACAGGATGGCAGCCGTTCCCACCTTCGAAGATCTCGTCGAGCGTCCCGAGCTCCTCCAGGCCATCAGAGAGATGGGCTTTGAGGAGCCCACCCCCGTGCAGGTCGCCGCCATCCCCATCGCGCTGCAGGCGCGGGATCTCATCGCCCAGGCGCAGACAGGCACGGGCAAGACCGCGGCGTTTGGATTGGCAGCCCTCCATCGGCTGCGCCGCAGCGACCGGGTCGAGATGCTCGTCCTTGCACCCACCCGAGAGCTCGCGGTCCAAGTGCGGCAGGAACTCGCGGACTTGGCGCGTCACCTTCCCTTGCGTGCGGTCGCGATCTACGGGGGTCAGGCGATCTCGGTCCAGCTCGAGCGGCTCCGCCGGGGTGCGGAGATCGTTGTGGGGACCCCGGGGAGGATCATCGACCTCATCAAGCGTGGACCGCTGAAGCTGGGAGGCGTCCGAATCGTGGTGCTCGACGAGGCGGATCGGATGCTCGACATGGGCTTCATCGAGGACATCGAGTGGATCCTGGCTCAGACTCCGAAGCAGCGCCAGACCATGCTCTTCTCTGCCACGATCCCCGAGCCTGTCCGCGCGCTCGCCCAGCGGTACATGCGCGATCCCGAGACGGTCATCATCAGCGGCGAGAGCCTCACGGTGCCCGAAACCGAGCAGGTCTACCTGAACGTCGGGCGGCGCAACAAGCTCTGGGCGCTCTGCCGCGTGTTGGACGGTGAACGGCCGACGCTCGCGCTCGTCTTCTGTTCGACCAAGCAGATGGTCGACCGACTGACGCGGGACCTGCGCGCGTATGGTTACTCCGCCGACGCCATCCACGGCGACCTCTCGCAAGCCGCGCGAGATCATGTCATGAAGCGGTTCCGCGAGGGGAAGCTGCGGATCCTGGTCGCGACGGATGTCGCCGCCCGAGGCCTCGACATCGACGACGTCACTCACGTGGTCAACTACGACATCCCTGAGAATCCCGAGGGCTACGTCCATCGCATCGGGCGGACGGGACGGATGGGGCGGGCGGGCAAGGCGATCACGTTTGTCACCGCGGAGGAAGCCCATCTCGTCAGATCGATCGAAGGTTTTGCTGAGACGAGGATCGCGCGTACAGAGGTGCCCGAGCTCGCTGGCCGGGAGCGCGTGCGGAAAGTGCTGGATTTCGACGAGCACGCAGATCCGTTCGGCATGGTCCGTTTCACGCTGAGCCTAGGGAAGGTCCATGGTGTGACCCTCGTCGGCATTCTGGACCTCCTCGCCCGCCGCGCTGGGATTCGAGAGCCGCTCGTGGGCCATGTCGAGGTCGGGCAGGAGCAGACGGTGATCGAGCTGCACAAGTCCGTCTGCACGAAGGCCCTCGACGCCTTCCGCAACGTCGAGGCCCGCGGACGCCACCTCGAGCTCTCTATGCTGGAAAAGTACTAGGCGGTGGCTCTGGCGAGCGTGGCGGCGGTTCGATGAGGACCTGGAGTCCGCCGACCTGAAGCGTCTCGACCGTTGCGCCGCGGACGACGGCCCGCGTTTCTGGAAAGAGCGCCTCAGGCGGGATCCTGAGCTTCCGGCCATCTTCGAGCGACAGCTCCAATCCCGCCTTCGCCGCGCGTTCCACCTCAGGTCCCGTGAGCGCATCAAGCCGGGCAAGCACGGCCGGGAGATCGCCCTTGAGGAGCGGCCCGAGCACCTGAGGCTTGGCGCGGAGCCGCAGAACCTCACGCTTCATCGCTCTTGCTGCGGAGAGGCGAAGGCGCTTGGCGCGCAGGGTGTTTGCCATATCCCGCCGGGCACCGGCGAGCGCCGCGGCCTCGGCGCCGACCACTTCGATGCCCGGCAGCTCCGTGTTGAGTGGCAGGCCGCGATGCGCCTTCCAGCTCCGGACGGCGGCGACGACCTCCTTCACCTGTTCGCCTGTGCTGACCGCGGAGGCATCCTCGAGGACGGGTTCAGGCCATCCGCTGACATGGACGCTCTGCGCTCGATGGGACGATCGGAAGAGCTGCTGATAGGCCTCCTCGGTCACGAACGGCAGGACGACGCTCGCCATCCGGAGGAGCCCGTACCCCACCGTGTGGAGCGCATAGCGCACAGAGGCGTCACGTCGGGTGTAGGCGCGGCCTTTGACGAGTTCGAGATAGTGGTCGGCGAACTCGTGCCAGAGGAACTGCTCGAGGGCGGCCATGGCCCGATCGAACCGGTAGTTGTCGCAGGCCTCCGTCACCGCCTCTACCACACCGCTGTAGCGGGCGAGAATCCAGCGATCCAACAGGGCGAGCCGCCGCGGACGACGGGGCGCCTTGGGCGCGACAGCCCCGACGAAGCTCATGAGGTTCCAGAGCTTGCCGATCAGCCGCGAGCCTCGCACGACCTCCTTCTCCTGGAAGGCGTGATCGGTGCCCAACGAACAGGTCGCAGCATAGTAGCGGATTGCATCCCCGCCGAACCGCTCCAACAGCGGCACGGGGTCAATGATGTTCCCCCGAGAGGTGTGCATCGGCGTTCCGTCGGGCGCCATGATGAAGCCCGTGATCACGATGTCCTGCCAGGGGCGCTCGCCCGTGAGCTGGTGGGAGCGGACGAGCGTGTAGTAGGCCCAGGTGCGGATGATGTCATGCGACTGCGGGCGAAGCGACATCGGGAAGAGCCGCTGGAAGCGTCGAGCATCCCGGAGCCAGAAGGCGTTGTAGAGGGGGGAGATGCTCGAGTCCATCCAGGTATCGAAGACGTCCGGACAGCCCCGGAGCTCTGCCCGGCACTTCGGGCACGTCGCGCGCGGCGGCGATGTCACCGTGGGATCGATGTAGCACTGGGGCTCGCGAGCCGGAAGCACGAAGTCGCATGAGGGGCATTCCCAGACCGGGATCGGCGTGGCGAAGTAGCGCTGCCGCGAGACCACCCAGTCCCACGCGAGCATCTCGTTCCAGTTCTCAAGACGTTTGGCCATGAATTCCGGATACCAATGGACCTTCCCGGAAAGCGCGGCCACCTCTTCCTTGAAGGAGAGCGTCTTGAGGAACCATTGAGGGACGTTGAGGAACTCGATCGGCGTTGCGCAGCGCCAGCAGACCCCCAGGCTCTGGGAGATCGGCTCCTCTCGGAGAAGAAGCCCTGCAGCGTTGAGGTCAGCGACGACGGCCTCACGGGCCTCCGCCACAGGAAGTCCTGCGTACTTCCCCGCGAGCTCGGTCATCCGGCCATCCTCGTCGATGCCCCGCTCCAAGGTGAGCTGGTACTTCATCACCGCAGCGAGATCCTCCTTGTCTCCGATGGTGCAGATCATCACGAAGCCGCTGCCGAATGCGGGGTCGACCTTCGGATCCGTGATGATCGGAACGGCCCGCCCGAACAGCGGCGTGATCGCACGGCGCCCGACGTAGGACGCTTTGCTCGCATCAGCGGGATGGACGGCAACGAGATGACAAGTGACGAGCAGTTCAGGACGCGTGGTGGCCACCGGAATGCCGCCGGGGTCGCCCTCGATTCCGAAACGCACGTACCAAAGGTGTGTCTGGCGAGTCTCGTAGTCCACCTCAGCCTCCGCGAGCGCCGTGCGGCAACGGGGGCACCAGTTGACCGGGAACTGGCGCTTGTAGGCGAGGCCCTTGGCGAGCATCCTCAAGAAAGAGATCTGCGTGAGGCGGCGATAGTACTCTGCGTCCGTCTGGTAGTAGATCGACGCGTCCATCCCCACCCCCAGCATCTCGAACTGTCGGGTCATATCGTCGATGAAGCCCTGGGCGAACGCGCTGCAGGCGCGGACGAACTCCTGGCGGGGCATCTCGGAGGCGCGCCGCCCGAGCTCCTTCTCCACCGCGACCTCCACGGGCGTCCCGTTCACGTCGTAGCAGAGCGGGAAGAACACGTTGTCGCCACGGAGCCTGCGGTATCGCGCAACGAAGTCGATGACCGTGTACTGGTAGACATGGCCGAGGTGGAGCGCGCCCGACGCGTAGCGGGGCGGGTTGTCGATGCTGTAGATGGGTCGGCGGGAGCGGAAGTCGAACCTGTAGAGGTCCCACGCCTTCCACTGCTTCGCCCACTTCGGCTCGCTGGTCTTCCAGTCGTAGGCGGCCATGCTCGGCATGGCAAGCCCCTCGCGTTATAAAACCTCTGCCCGGCCCTCCTGGCTTGTGCAGTCACGATCCCCCTGCATTCCCCCGAGCGCCGCCCGCGCAAGGTTCATCCGGAGCCCTTGCCTATGCCCGCCGCCCGTTCGAGTGTGGACCATGGCCAAGGCTCGACGTCGCAGATCGCAGGTTCGAAGCGGTGTGCCCTCGCGCTCCCCTGGCGCCTTCGCCATCGGAGACCGCCGAGTCGCTCATCGGGCCTCACACTTTCCCGAATCCGTCATCCGGGAGATGACGCGGCTCTGCGAGACGCATCGCGGGATCAACCTGGCACAGGGCTTCCCTGACTTCGAGGCCCCGGCTGCGCTGAAGCAGGCCGCGATCGCAGCCATCCAGCAGGACCATAACCAGTATGCGATCACCTGGGGGAGCAAACGCCTCCGTGACGCCCTTGCTGCGAAGCTTGAGCGCTTCAACAAGATCCCGGCCGATCCGGAACGCAACCTCGTCGTCACCTGCGGCTCCACCGAGGCGATGATGGCGGCGATGCTTGCCGTGGTGAACCCTAGCGAGGAGGTTGTCCTGCTGGAGCCTTTCTACGAGAACTACGGGCCGGACGCGCTCCTCGCAGAGGCCCGGCCTCGGTTCGTTCCGTTGGATCCCCCCAGCTTCGCCCTCGAGCCGGAGCGGCTGAAGGAGGCCTTCACACGCCGCACCAAGGCGATCATCATCAACACGCCCAACAACCCGTCCGGGAAGGTGTTCACGGGCGAGGAGCTCAAGCTCATCGCCGACCTCTGCACGGACCACGACTGCCTGGCCATCACCGACGAGATCTACGAACAGATCGTCTTCGACGGCCTTCGCCACACAAGCCTTGCTTCGCTGCGGGACATGGCGGAGCGGACGATCACGGTCGGCGGCTTCTCGAAGACCTACAGCGTCACCGGCTGGCGGATCGGCTACGCGGCGGCCCCCGCGACGATCGCGACAGCGCTCAAGCGCGTCCACGATTTCCTAACTGTGGGCGCTCCCGCACCGCTCCAGGAGGCGGCTGTGGCTGCCCTCGAGCTTCCTGAGTCGTACTACGAAGAGCTCCGGGCGATGTACGCACGCAAGCGCGGGATCCTCCTGGGGATTCTCGAAGGGCTCGGGTTCCGCTGCGTGCGTCCCCAGGCCGCCTACTATATCCTCGCCGACTTCACGGCCTTCGGGTTCCAGAACGACGTGACGTTCGCAAGGCATCTCGTGGAGCACATCGGTGTCGCGGCGGTTCCTGGGAGCAGCTTCTACAGGCACAAGGGACGAGGCGAACGGCTCGTGCGATTCACCTTCTCCAAGCGCGACGAAACCCTACGTGAGGCTGGGCGACGATTGCAGAGGCTCCTGGCCCCGTCGAGCTAGCGCCGCTTGCGACGAAGCATCTGGCGGTAGACCTGTTCGAGGAGGAACGATCGGACTTCCGCGGTCATGGGCCCGTACCATTCATCCAGGTCGAAGAGCTCGGCGCTCAGACAGCGGATCAACAGGGCCATCTGATGGGCGCAGAAGGCGCCTCGCTTGGTGCTCTCGATGCAATCGCACCATGTCCTGATCGACTTCTGCGTGGGCTTTGCGAACCCCACCTTGTGTCGATCCTCGCGACTGGAGCCTGGCGGGGCGAAGAGCGCCCTCACATCATCCCTCGTGCTCGCCGGATCGACCAAGAGCGTGAGTTCGCCCTGAGCGTAACGGAGACCCTTCCGGGCATCCTCGGCAAGCTGTTGGGCCTCGAGCTCCGCACAGAACTGCTCGGCGGCCTGACGGCGCACTGTGCGCATCACGTGCCGGACAAGGTCCCTCTTGGGCAGCTCCGCGCCGACGGGGACCTTCTGGACGCGGCAGAGGTTGCGGAGGCTCTCCACCGTGAGACGCTGGAGCCGCTCCTCAAGCGTACCTGAGACCGCACTGATCCCATCCCTGACCATGCCAGCCCTCAGGGCTGAGCATTGCCCATGGCCTATTTGGGCCTGGCGGAGCCCTGCCGGCGATGGGCCGCACCGCCGAGCGACGGTATTAGAGCCCGAAGCCCCGTCCCCGTGCCGTGGCCGACTGGCTCACGGGGACGAGCGGCATCGAGTGGCTGCAGGGGTTCGGGAGCCCTCCCGTCGACCTCGTCGTGCGGGCGATCACAGAGCTGGGAGCCTGGCCCCTGCTGGTGGTCCTCACCCTGCTCGTCTACTGGGTCGATGGAAGACGGGATGGGCTCTGGCTTGCCTGGCTCTTGGTGGCCTCGATGTTCGCCTCGGAGCTGCTCAAGCTCGCCTTCGCGGAGCCGCGCCCTCCCGAGGCCCTCTGGAAGGCGGGCGCGGACGGCTTTGGGCTGCCGAGCGGCCACGCGACCGCGGCAGCGGCCTTCTGGCCTGCCGCCCTCCTCCGGCCAGTTCGAAGGTGGAGCGCTGGGCTTTCGGCCACCTTGGTGGTGCTCGTCGCCTTCAGCCGCGTCTACCTGGGCGTCCACTATCCGCTCGACGTCCTCGCCGGAGCTCTCCTGGGTCTGTCGCTCTTTGGGTGCGCATGGCTGCTCCGAAGACAGGCCTTCTCTCTCCCCCGGAAGTACCTCGCGTTCGGGTTCGTCGCCGTCGGTCTTGCCCTCGGCGGCCTCTTCGCCCTCTCCGTGGCCATCGCCCCCGAGGGGAGCTCGCCCGCCTTCTACCCCTTCGGCCTAGGAGTGGGCCTCCTCGTCGGCGCGGCGGTCGGTGGGGTCCGCCCAGAGAGCCTCCGACTCTCAACCCAGGTCCGGATGCTGGGCCGTTCGGCCCTCCTCGCCCTGATAGGGTTCAGCGCGTACCTTGTGTTGCCGACGGATGGATGGGCCGAGACCTTCGCGCCCCTGCTTGCTGCCGCTCTCGCGCTCGGCGCCGCGCCGTGGCTTCAGAGGAGGCCTCAGCGAGGGGTGCGTGGGCCGCTGGACCCCTAGGTCTTCCGGAGCACCAGGACCCAGTCGCGTTCGATCCGGCTCTGGTTCCAGCGCGGGATATCGAGATGTCGATTGATGACATCATAGACGAAGATGGCCTCGCGCTCAAAGCCAATCCGATGGGCGAGCGCATCGAGGATGAGATAGGTGGGCAAGCGGACGCCGCGCATCGTGTTCGTCCCCACGATCAGGCAGTAGCGGCCGTCCTGACGGAGGACGCGCCGGACCTCGCGGAGGGTCGCCTCCATGTCCGCGAAGTACTTGCCCGCCACGTAGGCGCTCTTCCGATCCCTTCGAGCGATCTCCTTCAGGCACTGGTGGAGGATGGGCAAGCCTGAGGACGGGCTCCAAGAGCGGTACTCCGCCCGGAAGACCCGGGGGGTTCCGATGAGCTTGAGCTCCAGCTCGCGATGGTCGTCAACAAGCCTCAGCCAGTAGAGCTCCAGCTTGTGGACGCTCGCGTAGTGCACGGCACTCGCGTATGGCGGAGAGGTGATGGCAAGGTCCACCTTCCCCTCGGGCAGCGGCAGCGCCCGAGCATCCGCATGAGAGATCCACCAGCGTGAGGCCCTCTGCGATGCTGGCCGCTGCTGGAGGGCCTCCGCGAGCTCCCGGAGATCGGAGATACGCGCCTGGACTGCGGCGAAGAACCGCGGGATCGCCTCGTGATCGGTCTTGCCCTGTGCTTCCAGCCGCTGCTGGAAGCTGGTGACCTCCGGGATGAGCGAGTCGTCATCGGAATTCGAGACGCGCCGAATGACGCTCGAAAAGCAGACGGCGAAGAAGTCGCGAAGCGCCCCTGGGGGCAGCGCGCAGAGGTGCTTCCTGATCGTCGCGAGATCGCGGAGCACCTCGGGCCTGAACCAATGGGCGCGGTTGGGGATCTCTGGGATCCAGGCGGGGTTGGAGTTCCGATCTCCCGAGATAGCGCGCTCGAGCCCTGCGGCTTCGCGGGCGGCCGCATCGGGGTCGAGCGGCGTGAGCTTGACCTTCGCGATGAGCCGGGCGAGAGGATGGATGTCGATCCCGATGGCATCGCGGCCGAGGAGGAGGGCTTCCAGCAGCGCCGTCCCCGAGCCCATGAAGGGATCCAGGATGAGGTCGCCGGGACTCGAGTACCGCTCCAGGCAGAGGCGGGGGATCTGGGGGATGAACTTCGAGGGATACCGATGGATCCCGTGGGTGGCATAGCTCACCTTGCGACCCACGTACTTAGCGAGCTCAGAGGAGAGGTCGATGGCCTGGCCCTCGTAGTCGGCAGCGAAGGGGCCAGGCCCAGCCATCGCCGCCTCCTAGGCCGCCCCGGGCCGTGCGGCCGGGAGCGCGCTCAGGGCCACTCCGCTCCGCAGCTGCTGGACGGCAGAGATGAGGTCGTCGATCGCAACCCGAACCTGCGCGGCAGTCTCTCGGTCCCGGATCGTGACGGTGCGATCCTCCAGCGTCGTGTAGTCCACGGTCACACACCAGGGCACGCCGATCTCGTCCGCACGGGCATAGCGCCGGCCGATCGATCCGCCATCATCGTAGAGGGCCGAGAGCCCGGCCCGAAGCAGGCTTGCATGGATCGCCTGAGCCTCGACGTCCAAGTGGTCCTTCGGCATGAGCGGGAAGACGCCGAGCAGGATCGGGGCGACGCGCGCCGGGAGGCGCAACCAGACGCGTTCCCCTTCCGAGGTGTAGGTGTGTTCGAGAAGCGCGTACAGGATGCGGTCCAGCCCGTAGGAGGGCTCCACGACATGGGGGACGATCTTCCGACCCGCAGCCCGTTCACGGACTTCTGCAAGTTCGTAGAACTTCCGGGGTACTGAGACGGGCTCGTCGTTGAGGCGCACGCTCACGCCAGCGGGATCCTTTGCCGATTCGGGAGGGAGCGCAGAGAGCGCCTCTGCCACCGCCTTGGCCCGTTCCTTGAACGCCGGGCCGAGGAGCTCGAACTTCGGCCTGACCACCACGCGAACGGTCTCGCGGGGCTCGGGAAACCGTTCGAAGACCGTGAGATCCGCCGCGGAGTGGCTGATGTGCGCGGTCACGTCATAGCACCCGCGGTCTGCAATCCCGACGAGTTCCACCCAGCCGGTGGAGAGCGCGGCTTCGCAATCCCAGGTATCCGTCGCGTAGTGGGCCATCTCCGTCTTCGCGTGCTGGCGGAAGCGCAGGCGGCGGGGGTCGACGCCGACATCGACGAGGTACTTCTGCGTGAGCCAGAGGAAGTAGCCGAGCGTCTCGTGCAGGACGATCCCCTTGCGCACGGCCTCCCCCACCGGGAGCTCGATTGGGGTGCCGCCTGCGGGGACGAACGTGAGGCGTTGCTCGGCGATGGCTGCGAACTTCGGCCATTCCTTATGCTCGGGATGGATGAAGAGCTCCGCTTCGAGCATGTTGAACTCCCGCAGCCGGAGGACCCCCTGCCGCGGCGAGATCTCGTTCCGCATGCTCCGCCCAATCTGGACGACGCCGAAGGGAAGCTGGTCGCGGAAGTGGCGGAGGAGCAGCGCGAAGTCGACGAAGATCCCCTGGGCGGTCTCGGGGCGCAGGTAGCCGGTCCGCCCCTTCCCGGCGCCCAGGTGCGTGCCGAACATCAGGTTGAAGGTGCGCAGAGGCCCGAGCTCCCCGCCGCACTGCGGGCAACGCACGGCATGCTGCCGCAGGAGGGCCGAGAGCTCGTCGGCCTCGAGGCTGTCAGGATTGGCATGGAGGCCTGCGGCGAGCTGATCTGCCCGATGGGCTTCGCCGCACTGCGCGCACTCGACGAGGTAGTCTTCGAAGGCGTCGAGGTGCCCGGAGGCCCGGAAGACCTCCTCGGGGGCGAGGATGGGCGAGCTGATCTCCGCGAAGCCCTCGCCGAGGACGTAGAGCTCCCGCCAGTAGCTCTCGAGGTTCACCTTCATCGCGGCGCCAAGAGGGCCGTAGTCGTAGAGGCCCGCCACGCCGCCGTAGATCTCGTACGCGGGCCAGAGGAAGCCCCGCCGCTTGGCGAGGGAGAGGAGCTCTGCCGCGTCCATGCTACCACGGGCTGCCGATAGGCTAGATGAGCGTCATGATGACGTCGAGATCGTAGACGATGCCGACGAGCGAGTCCCTGAGATCGACGATCGGCAGTTGGCCGAAGTCGTTCTTCCGCATGATCTTCGCCGCTTCGGTCACGGGGGTCTTCCGGAAGACCGTCATGGGCTTGCGAACCATCACCTCGCGGACCTGGAGCTTGGGAAGCTCGATCTTGGAGACCTCGTACCAGAGCTTCATGACGTTCCGCAAGCCCTCCCAGGTCCAGTCGTCCTCGTCCTCACCGATCCCCAGGTCGGACATGGCCACAGAGCCGTTCACGACCGTCTGGTTGAAGATGTCGCGGTCGGTGACGATCCCCGCGACCTTCCCCTGATCGTTGAGAACAGGGAGGGCGTTGACCTCCGATGCCTTGAACGTCGCCAGGGCCACCGCCAGGGGCGCCCCCTCATAGATCGGGATGCACGGGGAACGGGCGACCTCTTCGACGGTCTTCTTCGTTTCGGATTTCTCCACGGCGAGCAGGAGGTCGGTCGGGGTGACGATCCCCACCAGCCGTTCCTGCTGGACGACCGGGAGATGGCGGAGCCTGGTCTCCGTGAGCGTACGCGCTACGGAGCGGACGTCCTCGTCGGGCCCGACGGTCGGATAGTCTCGCCGCATCACGAGGGCGAGCTGCTCCTCCTCAGGCTTGGAGAAGATGTCCTGGCGCGTGACGAACCCTGCGAGGGTCCCGTTGGCGCTCTTCACGACGGGGACCCCGGTGATGTTGTGCTTGACCAGGACCCGGAGGACCTCGGTCCGAGTCCCGGGGACATGGGCGACGATCGGTTCTTCGGTCATGATCTCGCGGACCTTCATAGACTGGGCTCACCTCCCCTGTGGACTGCGCGCAACAAGGACCGGACAAGGGGCGAAGCGGACGACCCGTTCAGCGACGCTGCCGAGGACGAGCTTGGCCACCCCAGAGCGCCCCAGGGTGCCCATGACAATGAGATCGAAGTTCGAGGCGAGCTCCACGATCCGCCGCGTCGGCGACCCTTCGACGAGCTGCACTTCGACCTTCACCCCGAGCTCCTCCCCGCGGCGGCGGACCTCGTCGACGGCAGCGCGTCCCTCCTTCTCCAGCATGGAGTAGACCGTGATGATGGCGGAGTCGGGCTGGAAGTTCGCAAAGGTGGTCTGGTCGACCACGTAGAGCGCCGTGACCTGGGCCCCGAGCTGCTGGGCGAGCGCGAGGCCCACTTCGACTGCCTCGCGGCTGTACTCCGACCCGTCCGTGGGGATGAGGATCCTCCGGATCTCACGCATTCGACCGCTTCCAGAGCCGCTCGCCGCGGCAGACCATCACGATGTCCTCAGGTGCGCTCTCCGTGAGGAGTTCCACAAGAGGGTCGGCACTGCGAATTTGGACCACCAGGAAGTTGCTTGCCGAGCCTTCATCCAAAGGCATGTTGGCATGTCCCCTTAATACTTTGCGGGGGCCAGATGCCGCCATGGCCAGGAGCTCCTCCGGCGCGAGTCCCCCGCGTTCCCGCGCGACGGCGAAGGCCGCCTGGAGCTCCGCGAGAATCGAGGGAGGAGCCAACATCGCGTTGTCCGTCCCGATGTGAACCTCGACGCCGCAACGCCGCAGCCGCGGGATGTCGGGCCTGAATCCCAGGCGCCGCGAGGATCGAGTGCAGACGACGATGGGGACGTTGGCCTCCGCGCAGCGGATGAGATCGTCATCGGTTGCCGCCATCATGTGGATCAGGAAGTCGGGCTCGAGTTCCAGCAGCCCGTCGATCTCCTCGCGGACTGCCTCGCTCGCGTGCATCGCGAAGCCCTTCCGGGTGGATCGGACATGCTTGCGAAGCCGCTCGAGCTCCGCGGGCGCCCAGTCGCGCGCCGCGCTGATACCGATTCCATCGACGAGCGGGAGGAGCTGATCGAGCTCCCTCCGATCATACCGGATCTGGGTGGGACGCCCGTAGAGCACTGCATGTGGACTCTCGCCGTCGAGCGCCGAGCGGAGCTGGTTTGCCCCCCGGAGCCCTTGTTCGCGAAAATCCACGACCGTATGCACACCCTCCTGCCAGAGCTGGTGGAGTGCCCGGCGAGTCCCCTGCGTGAGTTCGCTGTCGGGGAGCTCAGCGAGCATCCGGTGCTTCAGCCCATGGGGCGGGGCGACGAGCTCCTCCAGCGTGCCCGTTGGCGGCGCCTGGATGGCGGCATCGCCGAGGTGAGAGTGGCTGTTGATGAACAGCGGGAGGATCAGGCCCGTCCCCACAGCGTCGCGTCGCTTCTGAGCTGAAATCTCGACGATCGTGCCCTCCTCACAGGTGAGGCTCCCTTCGCGGAGCCCATCGGAGGTGAGGATCCAGCCGTTGAAGTGCTGGCCGGCCACATCCTACGAGAACTGGAAGCGCGAGTTAAAGATTTGCCATGGCCAGTCCGTCGCGGACTCTAGCCGCCTCCAGCCGCCATCATGGGAAGGGTTTATGTCGCTCCTCCTGCTCCGCCCTGATGCGAGACCTCGGGATTCCGATGACGGTGGAGATCGTCCGCGAGGAGTGCATCGCCTGCAGCAAGTGCGTCCCGGCCTGCCCGGAGTACGCCCTCCACATGGAGGAGATCGCCGTCGTAGAGCCTCGTCTCTGTCTGGACTGTGGCGCCTGCATCGACGAATGCCCCACTACGGCCATCCGGTTCCGCCCCATGCGCCCGCCGACGTCCCGCCCTGCCCTCCCGCTCCTCCAGGCAAGCCCCTAAGAGGGGGCGGGGCCTTCGGGAGGGACCGTGGCCGCCTGGGGCGACATCGCGAGCCTCCTGCTGTTCCTGGCCGTCGCGTTCATTCCGTCCATCTTCTATTTGGTGAGCGTCCGCAACGCCGAACGGTTTGGACGCGTCCCGTACCGCGTCCTGCTCGGCCCGTTCCTGTGGGGCGTCACCTTCGCCGTCGTCTTCGCCCTCATCGCGGAGTTCGCCGTAGTCTACCTCCTCGGCGGAGAACTCGTCCGCCAATATGAGCTGCTCCAAGATCCCACGGTCGTGAACCTCCTCCTCGCGATCGTCGTGGCCCCCTTTGCGGAGGAGTTCTCCAAGGCCCTGGGGGTCCTCTTCACGAAGCGACGGATCGTCGAACTGGAAGATGGCATCATCCTGGGCGCTGCGTCAGGGCTGGGCTTTGCGGCGACTGAGAACCTCTTCTACGAGCTGACCGCCCTGGCGAGTTTCGGATTTGCCGCCTACATCGCCACCGCCGTCGTCCGTTCGATCTCCTCCACCCTCCTCCATGCGAGTGCGACTGCAACGACTGGATACGGGATCGGCCGAAAGGTCTTCAGGCTCGGCGGCTGGGGAGGCTTCTATCTCCTCGCTGTGCTCATGCACGCCTCCTTCAACCTCATCGCCTCGCTAGGCGTCATCCTCGCGGATACCTACGGCGAGGCGGAGTCGAGCATGCTCTCGCTCCTGTTCGCGGTCCTGATGGCCTGGATCGCTTGGAGGGCCATCCGGACCAAGGTGCGCGAACTGGATCTCCAAGCCCGCCGCGCCCCCACGCGTTGAGGAGGGCGAGGGACAGATGCTCCGCTGTTTCGTCGCCGCGGATGTTGCTCCCCAACCCGAACTCCTCGGGCTCCTAGAGCAGCTGAGGCGGCTGGATGCCGGCGTCCGGCCAATCCGGGAGGATCAGCTCCACTTCACCCTGCGGTTCCTCGGCGACACCGAGGAGGGCCGCGTGCCTGAGCTCATCGAGCTCCTCACCGCTGCCGCCAAGGGGGAGCCGCGGTTTACCGCGCAGCTCCGCGGCCTCGGCGCCTTCCCCTCGATCCAGGCTCCGCGAGTCGTCTGGGTGGGAGCACGAGGGGCCGAGCCGCTTGAGCGCATCGCCGCCAGGCTTGAAACCGCGCTCACGGAGCGGCAGCTCCCCCACGATGCCCGGAAGTTCACTCCGCATCTCACCCTGGCGCGCGTGCACCAGGGACGGATGCCCCGAGGGCTTGTCGCCCTGTTGGAGGAGCTCCGAGAGACAGAGGCGGGATCGACGGAGATCGCCGCGATCCGTCTCAAGCAGAGCACCCTCAGGCCTGAAGGGCCCCTCTACACGATCCTTCACGAGTGCGAGCTTGGGCCGCAGAAGCCTTGACGGTGGGACCGATGCTCGCTCCCGAGCCCTTCTCGGCTGACTGGATCTCCGACTACGTCAGGCTGATCAACGAAGCGCGCAGCGACCATCCGTACTTCCGACCTGAATCGGAGGAGGAGCTCAGGGCTGGGCTCTTCGAGGACGAAGAGTTCGATCCTGCAGGCATCTCCGTCGTCCGGGCGGAAGGCCGGATCGTCGCTGCAGGGTTTGCGGAGGTGAACCTTCGCTTCGTCGAACGCTGGGGTCCGATGGGGTTCGTCGATGTCAACGTCCTCCCCGCCTGGCGCCATCAGGGGCTGGGCAGCGCCCTCCTCACGCACAGCCTCGACTATCTCCTGAGACGGGGCATGCGGGAAGCCCTCCTGTGGTCGCCGAAGCCCGCCCAGGAGCGGATCGACTTTGCCCGGCACCGCGGCTTCTCCCCGCATCTCTCCGTCTACGGCATGCTGGCTCGGCTTCCGGCACCGCGGACCGCGGCGCCTCCCCCGGGGATCGAGATCCGGCCGATGCGCCTCCCAGGGGAGGAGGACTCGCTCCTGCGGGTGTGGAACGGAAGCTTTTCCGACCACTACCTCTTCGCGGGGACCTCCGTAGATTGGCTCGGTCGCATCCTGCAGCTACCCCGGACCCGTCTGGACGGCATGTTCTTCGCGCTCGATGGAGCGACCCCCGTCGGCTTCGCGATCTGCTACCCGAATCCTCCAGACCAGCAGCGGCGCGAAGGCCCGACGGGCTACTTCTGGGAGCTCGGCGTCGTGCCAAGCCATCGGCGGCGCGGAATCGGGCGCGCCCTGTTCAGCCAGGGCCTCGCCTGGCTCCATGCCCAACAGATGGAATGGGCGGAGCTCAACGTCGTGGCGGCCAATGAGCGCGCCCTCGGGCTCTATCGGGAGTTCGGCTTCGAGATCGTCGAAGAGTATGCGGTCCTCAAGCGCCCGCTCTTGGCGCCACCCGCTCATTGAGCGGACTGGAGGCGGTCCCACTCAACAGTGTGCGGGATCCCGGCCTTCTTGAGGATTCTGGAGAGCCGCTCCACCACCCGGGGGACCTCCGCGCTCTTCTGGTTTGCGCGCACGTAGAACTCCTGTTGCTTCTCCCGGATCGGGAAAACCATCCGCATGCGCCCGCGCCGGTTGTACCCTTCGGGCTTGCGGTTCTCCCGGAGGTCCATCTGATTGATCTTGAGGAACATCTCGAGGATGTCGGGCTCGTCAGGGAGCTGATCGGTCTCAGCCAGGAAGGTCCTGAGGAGCTCGTCGAAGATCGGCACGAGGTCCTTGTACCGAAACTTCTCCCGGAAGACGATGTGCCCGGAGAGGGCCTTCGTCATCCGCCCGGCCAAGCGGCGGTCGCTATTTAAACGTGGTGCGCGGAGAAGTCGAGCTTAAGCCTTCGCGTTGCATCTGTGGGGACGGCCGAACGGGCCGCTGCGGAACGCCCATGCGCGTCGCGATGTTCACCGATGCGTTCTATCCCACCCTCGACGGCGTCGTCATCTCGATCGATACGACCGTCCGGGCCCTCCGCGCGCTCGGCCACGACGTCACCGTCTTTGCCCCGGCGGCACCGCCGCCCCTGCCCGCCTACGACCAGGTCGTCTGGCTCCCTGCACGGCCCTACCGGAGCTACCCCGGTTACTACGTGAGCATCTACCCGAGCGACAAGACCTCACAGCTCCGCCAGCTCAAGGTGGAGCTCATCCACGCCCATTCGATCGCGTTCATGGGGATCCGGGCGCTCTTCGCGGGTCGGAACCTCTCGCTGCCGACGGTGCTCACCTACCACACGATGGTCGATGAGGCCATCGACTTCTACAAGCCGATCCCGATCCCGCCCCGCCTCCTGGATCGGCTCGTCTGGGCCTATGTGCGTAACTTCCTGAAACGGCCCGAAGCTGTCGTCGCCCCCACCGAGGCCATCCTGCGCGAGCTCACAGCGCGAGGCGTACGGCTCAAGCGGAGCGCCACAATCCCGACGGGAGTGGACACTGAGCGGTTCAGGCCAGACCTCAACGGAGATGCGATCAGGCTGCAGCATCACCTAGGCTCAGCCGAGCTGATCCTCCACGTCGGGCGGCTCGCCTATGAGAAACGAGTCGAGCTGCTCTTTCAGGCGCTTCGCCTGCTGCGCCAGAGCCGCCCGAAGGCCCGCCTGCTCCTCGTCGGCGATGGCCCGGCCCGGCCGTGGTTCCAAGAACAGGCGAAAGCCGCAAGTGTGGAGGACCGCGTGATCTTCGCGGGGCGGGTCTCTGCGGAGGCTCTCCCCTACTACTACGCGGCGGCCGACACCCTTGCGTTCGCCTCGCGCTTTGAGACGCAGGGGCTGGTCGTCCTCGAAGCGCTAGCGAGCGGGCTGCCTGTGGTCGGAGCCAACCATCGCGCGATCCCGGAGATGCTCGGGGGGAGCCCCGCGGGCGTCCTCTTCGACGACACGCCTGAGAGTTGCGCGGAGGCCCTGGAACGGGGCTTAGACCTCGGCCGATCTGTCGCTTCGCAGGCGCGGAAGCGAGCGGAGGAGCTCTCAGTGCTCCACTGCACCGAGCGGCTCGTTGCGCTCTACCGCCAGCTCCTGGATGCAGGACCGCTCCGCTGAGCGCAGGGTTAAGTGAGACGAGATCTTCCCCGGGCCAATGGTGGATCTCAGCGAGGCCCTCTACGACCTCCTGCGCCCGCTGGGTGTCGTCGGGCTCCTCGCCACGGTCTTCCTCATCTACTACATCGATGCCGTGGTCTTCCCGACCCTTCCTGAGCTCGTTTTGCTGCTCATCTTTCTCGCCGATCCCACTGCCCAAGGGGCCGATCCTACGGCCTCCTGGGCGCTCCTGCTCCTGACCCTGGTCCTTGCAGGAG
>Ga0315314_1001689_pt1 | contig 19257 bp, 22 predicted proteins | sample TDP9_MG_FD_203631 | JGI IMG/M metagenome (GOLD analysis project Ga0315314, IMG submission 203631) | Freshwater sediment microbial communities from Lake Towuti, South Sulawesi, Indonesia - TDP9 | ecosystem: Environmental > Aquatic > Freshwater > Lake > Sediment | place: Indonesia: South Sulawesi... | reverse complement strand
AACATCGACGATCCGTACTTCTCGCATAAGAATACGCTGAGAAAACATTCACACAGATAGAAGGCAAGGTTGTGGAGTTGGCTAATCCGCTATGACGAGCACAAAGCATTCTTCAAACGTATGGCAGGGAATCAGGAAAAAATGAGAGTTTGCGTGGTAACGTTTCAACCAGCGTAGATTAAAAATTCCGAGAATTTAAACCGATGTCTAAACCTAACCCCCCGCACCAAATCTTTTAGTTGATGGTCAGGTTCTCAGTATGGCTCATAACCTGAAAAACTGCTGGCTAAAACCTAAAGACTCACCTAAATATCTCGTATAATCACTTTCTCTTAGTACCAGCATAAATTTGTATCTTTTGAAGAAAGAAGAGAAAAATTGGGTCTTTTTTGGGTCAGGTTAGAGTTTTCTTAGAATTCTCCTCTTTGCGAACGCAACAGCAAGCATAGTAAGAGCCATCAAGAGTGGCAGAACTATAAGTGGTGGAAACTCTGGTATCCAGTTGACAGTAGATATTAGGTTACCCCAGTTTGATGGGCTGTTACCTTCGACCGGCGTTACTGGTGGCCACAAATACGTAACCTCTAATGGGGGATCATGTGCATATCGATTGGTCGACGCAAATATTATCCCGAGAGTCTTTTCTTCCCCAGGAGTAACATCGATTTTTGCAAATGTAATGTTGAATTCAGCCATCCACACTCCATCTCCACTAACAGCCACGCTCCACCCACCAATCGGCGGGGTCGGTGCTCCTCCACCATGTCTTTCATGGGGTACCTCATAACGATTGACGTCAAACCCAATATCATCGCTTTTAGGGGCAGTTCCCCCATCATGGTTTATATCTATTCCTAACATTACTATGTCGTTATCTGGGTACCAGCTGCTGTCTTGCACGAAGAATCCAATGTAAAGGCTTTTTCCATTCTGTTTAAGGTAAACAACTGTGTTGTTAAACGCAATGATGGAAGCGTCATTCCACTCTGCATCGGGTGGTTGATGTACTATGCCGTCAACTGTAGGTGCTGAACCATACACTGCATCTATTGTATATCCAGGGTAATGTCCTTTGACAAAGCAAGAAAACACAAGAGCAAAAAAGAGTACTAAGACCGTGCATATGACTATATATTTACGCACAGTTTACACCTCAGAGATAAATTATCTTCTCCTAAATTTAAGTTATATGGTTATGTTTTCATTTCCGAGAATTTAAACCGAGTTTTAAACCTAACCCCCGCACTTTTAAAGTGGCACTCGTCGATGAAAAGGATTTAAACGGAGGCAAATGGCAACTGATTCGCATCGCATGGTGAAGAAATGATTTTTGGATTACGTCTATTTTTGATTTTGCTGATGTTTAGGATTGTTTTCCTTCGTTTCCTTTTTGGTTTCTTCTTTCTTCTCTTCTTTTGTTCCTGTCTCTTTCTTCTTGAATGTTTCAACAAACTTTATTGTCGCGATTTCTGGAAAGAATTTTTGTATATCCATGGCGATTCCTCTCTTTGCAAGTTGCACTCCTTCTATGTAGAAGGCTTCTTCTGGTAGGGTTAATGCGAAGGCGTTTTTTGTGAGTTTTAGATCAAATTTCTTTATGTCCACTGAAGGTATTCTTCGATGAACAAGTGAAGAAAGTTTTTCTGCTTTTTTCTCAATCTTTTTCTCAATGGTAACTTCGTAATTTAGGGTCTTACCAGCTAGAGGAGGATTAAAATCTAGTTGAACCCTTCCAGCTCCCATGGTTCTTACTGTAGCAAGTTTGCCGTCAATTTCTACGCGCATTCCTAATTGAGGAGTAATGCCCTTTGCTATAAGCCGACGAAGAGGCATCATTCTAACTTTTTCTGGATCCCTATTTCCAAATGCTTTCTCTGGCGGAATCTCAACAGACGCCTTTTTGCCAGTTTCAAAACTAAGCAGGCTTTCGTCTAATGCTTTAAGTACCCATCCTTCACCTACGATTACCAATTTTGGTTCATAAATTTCGCCTTCCTTGTAGAGTTTTTCTTTTTTGGCCACATCCTCAATTGTGGTGTCGAAAACATCGTTTGTCTCTTTTACCTTGCCCACATAACTGATCAGTACAAAGTCACCTTTTTCTATTGGCATTTTATTCATCTCTCTTAGCCTTGCAGTTTACATGCTCTGTCTTTTTGAGGTTTTTGCTAGAATTGTTGCATGCTTACTAATAAATAGAGTTTAGGATAAGTTGAAAAAAAAGATTGATTTAAGGGTCGTGCAAGCCTTGCGGAAATCTGAATTTCTTTTACAATTCTTCCAGCTCTTTTTTTACTTTTGGGTTTTCCTCAAGCAATTGTACGATTGTGTTGCCTACATATGGGTTTCCAGATTCGATGGTTAATTTCTTTAGAGCATCGTATAATTTCCTAGAAAGCGTAACTGTGTACATGGTTCTAGTATAGTCTTCTCCACTAATGGCTGAATGCTCTTGTTCTTGCATACCTTCACCTTTTCATCCTTCAGAATCGAAAACTGACTTAAATCTTGTTTTCTAGTAATTAACTTCAGAAATAAAGAATATGACTAAAGATTTCATTTCTACAGCAAGAGCTTAATAAAGAATGGAATGTTAAAGTGCATTTGATGATGTTCAATGGATAGAATATTGTTAGAATGCTGTCGTCAACACTTTTAAGGACTGCGCTTACGTTGAATATATGATGCAGTTGGTCATTACAGTTTTCTTCTCATGTAGTAGGCGTCTACTTTAAACCCTAATTTTTCATAGAGTTTCTTTGCTTCTAACGCTGTTGCCGGGCAGAACAGATAGGCTTCCGCTAGGTTCGTCTTCTTGAAATGTTCCAAAACTTTTTGCACAAGTTTTGTTCCTATCCCTCTTCTTCTGCAACTTGGATGGACGGCTAAGAGTTCAATATTTCCGCGGGTGTCTCCTATGTGAGTTTTCGTCTCGTATCCTATGATAAAACCTATCAACTCGTTGTTTGCTTCAGCGACCCAAATGCTTTCCGGATACTTATCGTATGTGGAGAGGAGCCAATCCTCAGGCATGGCTCTGTCGAAAGCAGCATAGTCATAGGCGAGTTTAACAAGAGCATCAGCGTCCCTTCTCTTAAAGAGACGAATTTTAAATGATGACATCTTCACTACACCATAAAGGTTCGATAGTCAATAATATATGGTTGCTTATTTACAGTGTTGTGGCGAATTTACATGGGCAAAATACTGCTAGGCTGTTCTGGCTGGTCTTACAAAGATTGGGTTGGACCCTTTTATAAGGCTGAAAAGGAAAGCATGCTTAAAGCATACTCAGAAGTTTTCAAAACAGCTGAAATTAACTCCACATTTTACGCATATCCTTCCAAAGGCACAGTTTTAGGCTGGCTCAAATACACGAAACCAGAATTCGTATATACAGCAAAACTTCCAAAATTGATCACACACCAGAAGAAACTCAACCCAGAAGTCGGTATTGAAGAAGACGTTAAACGTTTCTGTGAATTAATGCAGCCTTTGCAGTTAGATGGAAAATTGGGGTGCATACTTGTTCAGATGCCTCCAGGCATAAAGTTTGACATCAGACTGCTGGAAGGTTTCTTTAAAATTTTGCCCACAGAATATCGTTTTGCTATAGAGTTTAGGGATTTGTCTTGGTTACAAGAGGAAACTTGGAGGCTGCTGGAAAAATATAGAATCGCATACACAATTGTAGATGAACCACTTCTCCCACCAGAAGTGAAAGTAACAACAGACATAGCCTACATAAGATGGCACGGCAAAGGAAAACGCCCATGGTATAACTACTGCTACGAAAAGAAAGAGCTCGAACCATGGATACCCAAAGTCAAAGAAACAGCCAAAAAATCTGAGAAGGTGTACGGATATTTCAACAACCATTTTCATGGCTATGCAGTGAAAAACTGTTTAGAGACCATGGAAATGCTTGACATTCTAACACCAGAGCAAAGCATAGCCAAGAAAAATATAGAAGAGTATTTCGAGACTTTAAGTAAAGTGGCAAAGCAAGAGAAACGACCTATAGACTTGACTGCTTTCATGCCGGAAAAAGTCAAAGAGATGGGTTTCAATGACCTTCTTTCACTGTTTTTGCCATCATATAAAATCAAGCGAATCAAAGAAATTAAAGACAAAGAGGTTGTGATTCAAGAAATGACTGACACCCAAATTAAAGCACTTGTCCGTGAGTATCACTTACTAATTGACTTTCAAAATAGAATTGTACTTCACGACTGTGCTGATTGGAGCCGAACCATATTTTCCAAGCAGTTTTGTAAACATGTTGGAAAGGTCATGATGATTTTGCCAAAGGAGAAAGCCATTGAAATAATGAGGAAGATTAGCTCAGAGCGGGAAAAATGGAGATTCAAACCCTATGTTGCCTGAGCTATTGACAACATTCAACGTTTCAAATAAACATTTATCAACACCCTACCGATAGCAAGTATGAGGATTGAATATGGGTGAAAAAGAAAGTCAGTCTATGATAGTTGTGACCACCCCAACAATACCTGGCTATGAAGTTGTAAAAGTTTTGGGCACGGTTCATGGATTAACTGTCAGAACAAGAGGCATCGGCGGCAAGTTCATAGCTGGAATCGAAAGTGCATTTGGCGGAGAAGTAACCGCCTACACCTCAGAATGCGAAAAAGCACGAAAAGAATCATTGAATAGAATGATTGAAAATGCCAAAAAATTGGGAGCCAACGCCGTCATAGGCGTAGATTTCGAGACAAGCGAAATACTTCAAAGCTCAGCAACAGTTTTCAGTGCCTATGGAACGGCAGTTGTAGTCAAAGCAATTTAAGCGGTTAGCTGAAAGGAATTATCTCATGAAAATAACTCCATTAGATTCTACTTTGGAGCCTATTTTCTGGAATTACGTGAATCAAGACATTCCTCATTATTATTTCTTCATTTTAGATTGGAAGTATTCGAGAGATTTTACAAAAATACTGGTTGCCCTGAAACAAAATCGGATTCATGGAATGATGCTAGTTTACAGACAAAGCATAGCGCAAATAAGAGGAACACATGAAGCCGCAAAAGCTCTTCTGGAACACCTTGACTTAGAAAAGGTAGAAATACAAACTCTGATGGAACACGAACCCATAATTCTCAAAAAGTACAAGTCTTCAATACGTCACGAAATGGTTCTAATGACCCTGCAGAAAGGAGGGGAGACACTTTACATTAGGCACCCAGTCACCAGATTAGGCATCGTTGACGCAGAAGAAATAGCCAGCATTATGAGACAGGCCGACCAAGAATGGTGGGGAGAAACCACAGCGCAACGCATCGCTGAAGGCATGAACAAAATACTCTGGCTTGGGATAAAAATAAAAGAAAAACTTGCCTCTATTGGAAACACTCGTCTCGCAGATTGGGGAAGCAACATAGGGGTAATTGCAACACATGAAACATACAGAAACAGAGGCTATGCAACATCAATCGTCTCTGCGCTAATGAAGGAGATACTGCAGAAATCGAATCTCGCCCTAATTCACGTATTGCAGGGCAATCTTCCAGCCATAAAGGTATATGAGAAAGTGGGGTTCAAACCATATAGAAGCTATTTTGCTGCACGTGCAGCCATAAGGCGTTCATGAAAGGTTATTTGAAGCATTTCCAATATGGTCGTAGATTTTGCTTCAACTCAGCCAGCATATTTTCAACTGTCAAACGCACTCCTTTGGGTTCTATTGGCGGCGTATAAGGGTCACTCACATCTATCGTCTCCAAACCAATGACTGCTGCTGTTAGAGCATACCAACAAGATGGCAGAACAGTTGGATTGTATCCGCTGCCAGGCATTATGACAACTTTACTGTGGCACACTTTCTTTGCTACATCTGCTATAGTTTTTGATATTTTAAAGAATCCTTGCACTGTGAGCCCTAAACTGCCAAGCATGTCAGCGAAGTGAGGGTCGCTCCCGCCATTTGCCAAAATAATTTCTGGCTTAAACTCTTCTGCCAATGGAACAAACGTTTCTCTCAAGGCATAGAGATATGTTTCGTCACCTGTTCCTGGTGGCAAAGGCACATTGACATTGTATCCTTCTCCAGCGCCTTTTCCGATTTGATTGATGAACCCTGTGCCTGGATAAAGTGTTCTTGGGTCTTGGTGCAAAGAAATGAATAAGACACTTGGGTCAGAATAGTATATGTCGCTTGTTCCGTTTCCAAAATGCACATCATAGTCTAAAATCAGAATGCGCTTTAATGCGTATTTCTCACGCAAAAATTCTGTCAACATTGCAATATCGTTGAATAGGCAGAATCCTCCGCCATAGTTTCTACCTGCGTGATGATAACCACAGCCTATGGCTACTGAACGATTGACTTTGCCCTCGAAAATAGCCTTCCCGCTTTCGATTGCGCCACCAATTATTAACAAAACAGCCTCAAGAATCTCTGGCGATACAGGCGTTTCGATATCATATGGTCTACTTTTTTCACCTAAACGAAAGATCAAGTCCACGTAACTTTCATCATGAACTTTAAGAAGTTCTTGTTTAGTTATGGGTTTAGGGTTTAGAGAGATTACGTTTGATAAGCGAAATACTCCCTGCTCTTCGAAAAAGCGTATGGCATTTATGAAACGGTCTCCTCTAAACGGATGCCCAGGACCCAAATCATACTTTGCATATTTTTCATCATACACTACGCCTATTTTCAAACGGATTTCACCAAACCATTAAATTTTAACATTTCCTTAAAGAACTATCACTCCTTATATAAGCAAGAAAGAAGAAAATCGACTGTCCAAACATTATTCCTTGCAAAAATATGCAGAAAAAAGGAGGATTTAGGGCGAAAGATTACCCCTTAGATTCCTCTTTTTCCTCGCGCTTCTTTTCTTCGCTTGTTTCTTTTGGGCCTCGAAAAAAAGTTGCTTCCTCCGGTGAAGCTCCAGCGACTTCGGCAGCTGGTGCTTCCTCAACAATTTTTTCCGCGATTGGTTCGGAAGATATGACTTGTTCTTCTTTGACTTCTTTAATAACTTCTATGGTCACTTCTTCACTAGAAGTATTTTCTTCTTTGGGTACTTCAACTGATGCTTCTGGGACCACAATTGAAGTTTCGATTGGCGTTTCTGCTGATACTTCTGGGGGTTCTTCGATTTTTTCTTCAGCGACTGTTTCGGTCACAGTTTCCGTTGGTGCTTCAGTTGGCATTTGAGTTGGTGTTTCAAGTTGAGTCTCTGTCGTTACTTCTATGGTTTTTTCCTCAACTGGAGCTTCAACTGTTGTTTCTAGCGGCTCAACAACAACTTCTTCAGTCTTCAGAGCTTCTGCTTCTGTAATCTCACGTGTTTCAAGTTGAGGTTGAGGCTGAATTGTTTCTTTCATGATGCTTGCAATGATGTTTTTTATAGCACTTAGCTCTTGCTTGGTGGCTTCAAGACCGAGGCTGAAGGCTTTGTTTTCATGGGCATGTAGCTCGTCGTCAATTTCTCCTGCGACATACTGTATTTCTGAACTTGCAAGAAGCATTTCCAGCGTGCTTATTTGTTCTTCTAACTCGGCGATTTTGGAACTCATTTGACCAGCTAACTCTCTCTGGCGATCTTCAATTTCGACAATAGCTTTTGACAATTCTGTGTTTAAGGAATCGTAGGTTGATTGCGAAATTTTGCCTGTGTTAAACAAATTGTCGAGGGTCTGCTTCTTTTTCTTTGCTAATTCAAGATCTTTGCTTATTTTCTCGAAAGAGTGTTTCCATGAAATCATTTTACTCATCCAGCAACATGCTAGGCGCAAATTAATGAAATAACTTTTAGAGATTCGATTAATAATAAATAAACCGCAAATGTAAACGAATTTTTCATTTTTCGTTTAAATAACTGTCTAAACTCCTTTCATGGCAAGATATTTCTAAATAATATGATGCTAACTTTCACTTTATAAAATAGACGAATAGTTTTGTACATCAAGTCTTTCTCACAACAAACAGAGAACATCTCTTCAGCCAACAAGTTTACATTCTTTATTCAGATTTAGATTCAGCGTCAGAGTTTATATTAGAAGCAAAATATTTAAATATTATATAGAAAATACATACAGAATCGAATTCTATATAGGAGGAGGCTAATAAAGTGGATGGGCAAGTTATAAAAGAGATGCATGGGAGAATTGTGAAGAATTTCATGGACATATTGATTATGTCGGAATTAAAAGGCAGCCCTATGAGTGGTTACGATGCAATCGCGTTCATACACAAGAAATTTCGCCTCCTAGTCAGCTCAGGCACCGTTTACTCACTCTTATACTCTCTTGAAAGAGATGGATTAATAGAAGGAAAATTCAACAACAGAAAAAGGGTATACATTTTAACTGAAAAAGGCGAAGAAACCATTCAGACAATTCAAGAGGCAAGCCAACAGATTCAAACTTTCATGTCAAATCTTTTCAAGAGATTTAATAATACAAAAACTCCGAGAGACGAACTAGACACTGCTGTTTACTCCAATTGACCGCGCAGTTTAGGCATGAACTCATCTACGGCTTTCTTAACTTTGTTCCATTCATCTATGTTTCTTAACTGGAATTTGTGCTTTCTTTTCCATTTTCCGTCTCGAAACTGCCACAAATACATTGCGATGGAGCGTCTTCCAAAAGATTCAATGAGGACTATTGCTTCCCACCATTTTTCGCTTCTGAAGATTGTTGCTTGATCTATAACTTTGTAGAATTCTGAAATAGGCAGTTTTTCACTCATCTTCTTCTCCCCTCACTGTAACGTCAGTTTGAAACGCCCTTCTCTCAGAACAGTTATCTTAGAGTCATCTTCCATTGTCACGTTCACCGTTGGCTTAGAAACAAGCATATCCATGTGATTCTTAGAGTCATTTTTTCCTCCAGGCATGTCAACGTTTTTTCCGAACGCTATGTGGATAGTTCCTAGCATTTTTTCTGCTTCGAGAAATTCTTGTGTAAATCTTGCTTTTGGGTTTATTCCGAAAGCAAACTCGCCTACTATGTTGGACCATTCATCAGAAGCAAGAGTGTCCTCAACCCTTGCTAAGACTTCTCTGTCCTTACATGTGACTTTCTCTGATTTTCCATTTTTGGCGTATATCTCTAATGGAGTTTTTAATGGGCCGATTCCGCCGATAGCCATATCGCAAACAAGTTTTCCGTTCAATGAACTTTCTATTGGGGCAACTATTACTTCGCCTGTTGGAAGATTCATCCATCTCATTGATTGCCAGTCCATTCTAGTATCTGTAAAGAAATCTCTTCTCTCCACACTCAGAGATAGATCTGTTCCTGAAGGATTGGTTACTTCAACTTTCACTGCCTTGGCTATAACCTGCATAAGTTTACTTGCAAAACTTTGCATGTTTCTATGCTCTCGCAATGTTAGAGCCAACGCACCCTCTGTCAGCGTGCTTAAGGTTATGCCTGGGCAATGGCCCAAACGTGATTTGTGATCTCGCGTCTCTACTTCTATTATTTTTATTCTGAAGGGAGTTTCTTCTCGGGTATCCCGCATCAGGTTAACAAAAATGTCTGGTTTGTGTCGGGTTAAGACCTCCAGAAAATTTGGTGGAATTTCTGTGCGCATCTCTTCTGATGTCTCTAAAATCATTAGTCTTGTCCAAAGGTTTAATGCTAATGCGCCGTCTGCAAAGGCTTTTCCAATTTCTCTCTTTTCATCATCACATATTATAACGATACTTTCGCCTGGAACTGCTTCTAAAACACATTCCAAGGCATTTCTTGTGGCTTCCCAAGCTTCCAATTCAATCGACGCACCTTTTTCATTACATGTCTTAAGAGTCTAGTTAAGTCTTACTATATGATGATGGCTCTCCCTCTTCGTAGCTGTAATAGAAAAAATATTTTGGTTCTTCTTCACTGGAAATGTTGTGTCTATGAAGTTAGGGGTCTACCTTTCCGTAGTTTTTGGATACGATCCACAAGTCTGTCATGTCAACGGTGTTGTTTATGTCTATGTCTGCTCTTGGATCCCATGTTGGGTAGCCTGGGTAGCTGCCAAAGGCTTTCCATGCGATGTATAGATCAACCATGTCGACTTGATAGTCGACGTTTATGTCGCCTAGTGGCCGCTGATTTGTAGCCCAAGCATTAATGAGGCCCCAGCCGTATTCGTTATCTCTTCCGTAGGGGCCCAAGTCCAAGGCAAGATGCCGTAGCTTTTGCCTCATTTCCACATTACTCCATACTCCGTCTCCATCAAGGTCATATTCTGGGTCGATTTTCGAAGACCAAATAAGCGCTGCTGTAGCTGTCACATGAGGAACAGCCATAGAAGTGCCGGTCGCGTTTGCATAGCCTCTGTCAAGCCATGTAGAGTATATGTTGACACCCGGCGCAACAAACTCAAGTTCGGGTCCAGTGGGTGACCATAACGGTCTAGTGAGGTTTGGGTAAACAGCACCAACTGGGATAACAGAATTATTGTACTTGGCGGGATACTCAATAGTATTTTCTCCTGCAGCCGCAATTAAAAGCGCACCTGCCGCGTAAGCATTGTCCACAGCTTGGCGAAGCACATTATCATAGTCTTGTGACCAGCCAAGACTAGTAGAAATTATGTTTGCTGGAGGTCCATGACGATTAGGGTTATAGTATGCAACTGACCAATTGATCGCTGCCGCTGTCTCGTATGCCGACTCTCGTGTACTCAGAGTCGAACGATACTTTAGGGCGTATATCTTTGCTTTTGGCGCTGCGCCGATAACTCCATTGACGTTGTCTACGGCAGCGATTGTTCAAGTGACATGGGTTCCATGTCCCTCACAATCTTCGTGGTCATCCCCTTCGTGGACGCTACCACCCTCATATCTGAAGCCTCTTCCTCCAGCCACGTTCGCTGCCAAATCAGGTGATAAATCTTGTTGGAATAGTTCCAAGGATCAGGTTCATAGTCTATTCCGCTGTCAATGACCGCAACATATATTCCAGTTCCGTTTGCTCCGCTAGGGTCCACAACCATGTCACGGTTGTTGTCCCACTCACAGTAGGCGCGAATACGTTCAACACCCCAAGGAAGAGTCTCGCTACCATATACAGCAGCGACAATACCAGCCATCAAAACGATGACAGCAAAGCAGAACACTGCTGAAATTTTGGAATTCGCCATATTCTCCCTTCCTTCCGCCAAAGCTACATGATTGCGAGTGTTATTGATGGAGTTTCCAAAGTGATTGGTGGCCAGACTTCATTTACTTCGATGCGGTAGAGTATTGCTCTTATTTGATACGTGCCGTTTGGAAGAGGCTCACTACTGACTGGTGTCTCTTTTATAGGTTCCCAAAAAAGTGTCTGCTTTACATAACCCCCAGGCTCAAAGATAATATCGTAAAGTGTCGGCATGGGACCACTCACAAATCGAAAAACCTCCGTTCCGTTATTGTATGCGATGGAGAAACCAAAGTGAAAGAGGATGCTTAAAAGGTGTGCATATCCAGGAGGCATATTTATCCCCTCAGACTCTGTGAAAAGAATTTTGTCAGAAGGCTCAACTGGAGCCCAATGAAGCTTTGTTACTTTAATCGTTTGGTTGCTTATGTTTTTTAGGCAGAATTTCATCGTGATGTTTTCGCTCACTGCAAACTCTGCCTTCTCTAACTCCATAGAGAATTCTAGTGGTGGTGACGTTATGGTTACGCGTGGGCCAATCATCTGCTGAAGCAGCGACAACCTATATGCAAAAACGCCTGCAACCAAACCCACAACAATAACAGCGACTAAGAGAGCGACTTTCCTCGAACGAGAAAAAACTAATCTCTTCATAGACCCCCAGCAAGTACTCTTATGGTGGCACTGAATATTTAAGACTACCGCCCATGTTTACAGTGCCCTCACCAGCCCATTTGCACCAAGTGAAGTTAAATTTTCAATAGAATTTTGCTTCTTCTTCACCTAAAATGTTCAACCATTTTAGTGCCATCCACTCCAAAGAAACGCGTATCCAAAAACATTTTAGTTAAATGCCACGCAATTTTATGACGATTGTTTTCAGAGGGAGGAGAAACTATCTCTAAATCCAAAGAATCCCAAAAGACTCACCTACTATACTACGAAGATGCGTATGTAAAGGAGTTTGATGCAAAGGTTTTAGACATTCAAGAACTTAATGGCAATTACGGCATAATTTTAGACCGCACTGCCTTCTATCCAACAGGTGGAGGACAACCCGCAGACACTGGCACAATAAAAGGAGAAAATGGCAAGGCAAGAGTTGCAGATGTTAAAGCGTCTCAGGGTAAAGTAATCCACATCGTCAAAGAAATAGTTGGAAGGCTGAGTGAAGGGGAGCAAGTTAAGGGCATTATTGACTGGCAACGCAGATACGCCTTAATGCGAAATCACACCACGTCGCATTTAATGGCAGAAGTTCTTCGAAGAGTAACTGGGGAACCAGTGGAAATAGTTGGTTCAGGAATTGATGTTGACAAAGCAAGATTAGACGTTGCCTACGAAAGTTCTCTAAGCCCTATGATGCAAGAAATTGAGAATACTGCAAATAACATCGTTCAAGAGGAAAGACCAGTGACAGCAACGATTATACAACGTAAAAAAGCAGAGATGTTTGTGAAACAATTTCACGAAAGCCTAAAAACTCTACCGCCTCAAGTTCAAGAGGTCCGCATTATAGAGATTAAGGACTTACACGCATGTGCCTGTGGAGGAACGCACGTGAAAAACACTAGAGAAGTAGGAACAGTTAAAGTTTTGAGGCGAGAAGCCAAAGGCAAGGGTACTCAAAGAATCGAATTCGTGGCAAAAAAGCCTTAAGTTAGCGCATAACTAATTTGTTGTGGATGATGATTAAGAGAGTCAGTAGAGCTTGCAGAAGCTGTGATTGAAAAACTCTCGACGGGCGATCTGACAATTCTTTTAACAATTTTAAAGCAAATATTGTCACATAGAACAACAAAATTTAAATAGAAAAGTGTATAAATTGATGCTTGGAGGAAAAAAGTCATGCCATGTACTGTCGTAGTTTGTGGTTTCTTCGGGGACACGGGCAAGGGAAAAATAATTTCATACCTTGCGCTAAGAGATAAAATTGCTGTAACTGCCCGAGCGGGTGTGGGTCCAAACGCCGGACACACCGTTGTCTACGATGGCACAGAATACAAGTTAAGAATGCTACCCAGCGCTTTTGTGTACGATAAATGCAGATTGTTAATAGGTCCAGGTGTTCTCGTTAACCCGCAAATTTTGCTTAAAGAAATGGAAGTAACAAAATCTAGAGAAAGGGTGGGAGTAGACCCTCAATGTGCGATAATTGAGCCAAAGCACATAGAAGCTGATAAGAAAGGAGAACTTGCCGACAAAATAAGGACAACGGGCACGGGGACAGGGCCTTGCAATGCAGAAAGAGCCTTAAGAACCGTGAAACTTGCACGCGACGTACCTGAACTTAAAGCCTTCTTGACTGATGTTCCTCTAGAAGTGAATAAGGCAATCGACAAAGGAAAAAACGTGTTAATTGAAGGGACACAGGGCACTTATCTTTCTCTATTTCATGGCACTTACCCATATTGTACCTCAAAAGATGTGACAGCTTCAGCAGCATGCTCAGACGTCGGTGTAGGACCAACAAAAGTCAATGATGTCCTAATCGTGTTCAAAGCCTTCACAACTCGCGTAGGTGCGGGACCGTTGCCAGGCGAAGTTTCAGAAGAGGAAGCAGAAAAGAGAGGATGGGCTGAAATCGGCACAGTGACAGGAAGAAGAAGAAGGGCGGCCCCATTCAATTACGATTTAGCAAAAAGAGCTGTCATGCTAAATGGCGCCACACAAGCAACAATAACGAAAATGGACATTTTATTTCCAGAATGTAAAGGAGCAAAAACTTACAAGGAATTGCCGCAAAAAGCAAGGGCACTTGTTGAAAAAGTTGAAAAGGAAATCAAGATACCAGTCACGTTGATTGGAACTGGTCCAGACGCACTAGAAGTGGTGGATAGAAGAAGAGAATAACCGCGTCTATACCGTTTCTCATTTTCCATTTCTTTTTTCGTAGAATAGCAGAGTTGGTTATGACAAGATTTATGAGTGGAAAACATTCACTCTGGAAAAGGCTAAAACCGATTCAAAGCTTCAAAAATGAAAGAAGGTGTGGCGGAAAATCAGCTTGACTGGCTTCAACATCACCAAAATTCTAGACTTACTCTCCTCAAAGCCAGTTATCCGTTACATAATCTACTCGTCTTCTGCGATCTTCTTTTTCGCACTGATTTTGATTCCACCAATACTTGGAATATTGCTCAAATGGAATTTGATGGGGCAAGTCTTCGAAGACCCAAACTTGACTTCAAGAGCAACATCCGCAATTTCTGCTTCATTTCTAATAGCAGTTTTTGTTTCAGTAGTTGATGTAGTCGCTGGATTGCCGATGGCATGGTTCATCGTGAGAGGTAGAACAAGATGGCTAAGCATTCTCGACACGCTTGCAGACATCCCATTTATTGTGCCGACTGTCACTCTTGGCTACTCGCTATCGTTGTTCTGGAGTGACCCAAAAGCAGGAGGCATCTCTTCACTTTTCGGAAGCAGTCTTGTATCGCCGGGTTGGCTTCTCATAATTTTCCTTCATTTCACGTTCTCCTATCCAGTTGTGGTAAGAGTGATTGTTGGAGCGCTACAAGACTATGACTATGTGTATGAAGAGGCATCGAGAACTCTGGGCGCAGCATCATTGACAGCAGCCAGAACTGTTACGCTGCCAATTTTGAAACCCAGTCTCATAGCCTCTTTCATCTTAGCGTTTGCAAGGTCACTTTCAGAAACTGGAGCAACCGTGATGGTTGCAGGCACATTTGAAAATGGACCAATATTCATCAAAAACGCCTTGGACGCAAAACAAGAAGGACCAATGGTTTTAGTTAGCATAATTCTAGTATTAGTTTCTGCTACAATTTTTGCGGCAATCCACATACTTGGTCCAAAACTGAAAATGCCAGTTAGGAGAATTTGGCCCAATACGGAAAGGATATTGAGCAACATCGGCGCAGTGACTGTACGAAACAGCGTTTCAACTGCAATATTCCTAATTCTTGTCTTGATTCCTTCACTTTTTGTTGCTTTTCCAGCAGTTTACGCAATAGCAAGTGGCATACTAAGTGACGCATTAGGGGGTGTTGGAGTCTGGCAAGGATATTGGCAGAGTCTCGGCTTGTCTTATCTTGTTGGCGTTATAGTCACTTTACTGAATGTTATAGTTGGCTTACCTATGGCTGTTTTAATAGCCAGAAAAAGAATGGGAAAAATTTCAGCAGCAATTTTAGACACACTTGTCAATGTTCCGCTTATTGTTCCATCTATAGCTCTTGGCGTCTCACTGAAAATATTCTGGAGCAACTTCACCTTCATCCCGGAAATCGGATTACTAATCTTTGCTCATTTATCAATAACATATCCTTATTTTGTAAGAGCAATGGTGGCAGCCATTGAAAGAATAGACATAGACTTAGAAAATGCATCAAGGATTCTAGGAGCTAAACCTTTCACGATGTTCAAAACAATCATTTTGCCACTAACAAAATACTCCTTATTCGCCGGAGCAATTATGATGTTTGCAAGAAGCGTTGACGAAACAGGAGCAACTTTGGCAGTTGTAACTACTTTGAAAACAGCCCCAGTCTTGTTGGTTGATTGGGTCAAGGGCAAAGTTGTGGCAACACCGCAACAAATTGGATTAGGATGCGCCTTCTTAATTATATTTTCCTTCATTGTGCTACTTGTCTTGAGACTTGTTGTGAGAGGGAGAGGAAGATACTAGCATGCTTAATATGTTATTACTTAAATTCTATCCCGATATTTCATACAGAAAATTTGGAGGCTCATCCTAATGCCTGAAGTCAAAATAGTGAACGTCTCAAAGAAATTCGGCGGCAAAATTGTCGCTGTAGACAATGTGAGCCTCCAGATTCAGGATAAAGAATATTTCTCACTTCTTGGTCCAAGTGGTTGCGGCAAAACTACTTTGCTAAGACTTATTGCTGGGTTGCTTCAGCCAGATGAAGGAGAAATCTACATAGAAGGAAAACTAGTAAATAACGTTCCGCCAGAGGACAGAGGCATCGGATTCGTCTTCCAAACATACGCGCTTTTTCCCCACATGAACACTTGGGACAATGTAACCTATGGTCCAAAAGTCAAAGCTTGGAATGAAGAAGAAAGCGAAAAAATCGGGCGTGAAATGCTCGAGATGGTCAGACTTTATGAAAGAGCTGACGCATTTCCCCATGAACTAAGCGGCGGAATGATGCAGAGAGTAGCATTATCGAGAGCCCTTGCAACTGGGTCAAAACTTTTGCTATTAGATGAGCCATTAGGTGCTTTAGACGCCAAAATCAGACTTGACTTGAGAAATGAGCTGAGACGGCTAGTTAAAGACCTTGAATTAACAGCCATACACGTAACTCATGATCAAGGAGAAGCTATGGCAATATCTGACAGAATCGCGGTAATGAGGAAGGGAAAAATTTTGCAGGTCGGACCCCCTCAAGAGTTGTATATGAATCCACAACACATTTTCGTGGCAAACTTTATTGGAGAATCAAACTTCCTAGAAGGTCATGTAGAAGAAGTAGATAAGGAAACTACTATTGAACTGCGTGGCGAAGTATTTGTTCATGCCTCAGATAGGACAAAGAAGAAAGGGGAACGCGTCATCTTAATGATTCGTCCAGAAACATTTGTCATAGAAAGGGGAAGAAAGAAAAAAACAAATTCATTATATGGTCATGTTGAGAGACTGCGTTTTGAAGGCACAAACATAAGGTATGAAGTTAGACTCGAAAATGAAGACCGCATAGAGGTTTTGCGTCCAACACTAGTAGGCGAATGGTTCAATGTAAACGATGAGGTCACAGTTAGCTTTCCACCAGACAAAAGTTACGTTTTCACATATCCAAGCAAAGGATTAAGGGAGGAATTCGCATTCGAGTGAACTCTTAAAATGGTTTGAAAAAAGAAGACAAACAAAAGCATTGACCATAATGCAACAACATTTGGCAATGACAGTTAGCATAGTGGAAGATTTGGAGCGAGCGGTAAAGGCGTGGGTAAACGATAACGAAAAAGAACTGAGAGTTTGTGCAGACCGCATATCAAAAGCGGAGAAAGAAGCAGACAATTTGAGAAGAGAAGTAATGAATGAACTGGCACGAGGAGAATTACCAGCCGCGGACAGAGAAGATCTCATGCACCTAATGAAACGTGTCGACATGGTAGCAGACTGGAGCCAAGAATCAACACGCATAATAAAAGCAGTGCCGACAAAGGAAGTCCCAGACAACTTGCGAAAAGCATGCGTCGAAATGGTTAAGGGGGTTAAAGAGTGTGTCTTCGCCCTCAGAAAAAGTATCGGCAGAATAGCAGAAAAACCTGAAGAAGCCCTAAAAGCTGCAGATGAAGTTGAAAGACAAGAAGAAAAAGTGGACGACCTTCATGAAAAGGCCAGAGCACTTCTTGCTAAAGAGGCAATGAGGAGTGCAGGAGTCGCTGTGTTAATTAGCCAACTTCTAGAGGCTTTTGAAATGGTAGCCGATTGGTGTGAAGACACATGCGATCAGGTGAGAGTAATAGTTATTCGTCGTTAACTCAAATAATGTTCACATAAAAAGGATTAAAAGTTCGAGCCCTATACAAATAGATTATGTCAATTACTGGATTGCATCTTCTCCAGACCTATCAATGTAACTTCGAGTGTGATCACTGTTTTGTATACAGTAGCCCAAAAGCAAGAGGCATAATGAAGATTTCAGATATAAAACGGATACTTGACGAATCTCAAAGAACAGGAAACATAAGATGGTTCTATTTTGAGGGTGGTGAACCCTTTCTCTATTATCAAACTATGCTCTGGGGGTTGCGAGAAGCTAAAAAATTGGAATACAAGATAGGAATCGTCACAAATGCTTACTGGGCCACCTCAGTCGACGATGCAAAAGAATGGCTCAGACCCATCTCTGAAATTGGCATTTCTGATTTAGCCATCAGTGATGATGTATATCATTATGACCTGACTGAAGAAAACCTTGCCAAGTATGCCTATGAAGCGGCAAGAGAGTTAGGCTTGCCGACAGGCAAGATCACAATTGAAGACCCAAAGAAATACTTGAAGGAAATTGAGTGGAAAGGGAAGCCAGTAATCGAAGGAAAAGTATTGTTCAAAGGAAGAGCAGCAGAAAAACTGGTAGAAGGTTTGCCCAAAAAACCATGGAACTACTTTGAAAAATGCTTAGATGAGGATTTCTTGAATCAAAGTAGAGTTCACATTGATCCTTTTGGATACGTTCATGTATGCCAAGGAATCGCTATAGGAAATATGAATGAGACTTCGCTGAAGGATATATTCAATAATTTTAATGCAGAAAAGCACCCAATATGTGGACCAATCTTGAAAGGCGGGCCAGCGGAATTGGTCAAGAAATATCATATTAAGCATGAGAAGGATTACGTAGATGAATGCCATCTTTGCTATTCAGCCCGTTTAAAGTTGAGAGAGAGATTTCCTCAGATTCTTGCCCCAGACCAAATGTACGGGGTTGTTTCATAAAAACATAAGTAGAAAGAAATAGTTATTTCCGACAGAATTAAAGGAAGGAGGTTTAAACATGTCAAAAATTGCAATCGAAATATCCGAGCTCAAAGGAAACAACGGAGACGAAGCAGTGAATGATTTAAAAGAATTCCTAGAAGACAAAATAGGCGCAAAAGTTGAAGTTACAAGTAGAGAAATCATTTTACAGTCTGAAGAAAAAACGAAAATTCCTGCAAAGTCGCATATTCGGGTACTTCTTAAAAAGTTCTTGCATCAAGCAGAATTAAAAGATGTTTTCAGGGTGATTGCTGGCAAAGAAAATGCTTTTGTGATTAAAGTAAAGAAGGCTGCAATAGAAGAAGAATAACTTCGCCTGCAGCAGTTATCTCTCTACTGTAACTCTACTTATGCCAGCTTCTTTCTCCAAACGTATGACATGTTCTGCCTTTTCTGCAAAGGCTTCACTATGTGTAACAGCGATTATCTGTTCAATGGCTTTTAGTCGAGAAATTGCCTCTGCAAGCCTGTCTATGGATCCGTCTTCTCTTCCCAAACTTTCGGTTGGCTCATCTAAAAGTAGCATATGAAGCCCGTGTCCAGTTCGTGATTGCATTATTAGTTGACCGAGACCAATGCGGAAGGCGAATGCAAGTAACGTTCTTTCGCCTCCTGAAAGATTTGTAACATCTCTTTCGTAGCCTTCTTCGCTTCTAACAATAGG
>Ga0315314_1001688_pt1 | contig 19266 bp, 14 predicted proteins | sample TDP9_MG_FD_203631 | JGI IMG/M metagenome (GOLD analysis project Ga0315314, IMG submission 203631) | Freshwater sediment microbial communities from Lake Towuti, South Sulawesi, Indonesia - TDP9 | ecosystem: Environmental > Aquatic > Freshwater > Lake > Sediment | place: Indonesia: South Sulawesi... | reverse complement strand
CAGCCGGACTCACGGACCATATTTGGGGCCTGGAAGAGTTGTTGTCTTACCGTCTGCCTCCTTGGAGGCACTAAAACACCCTTCCCGACTTAGCGGGACAGCACTCAAGATCCTAATATAACGAAAACCCTCTCCGTCTGCTGACGGGGTATCGTATTCTGCTATTTATGCATGCCTTCACATTTTTTGGAGAGGTTTCCATTAAAGGGATGGCCCTCATGGCTCAAGAGAAGATAACCATCCGCGGAGCGCGGGAGCATAACCTCAAGAACATAGACGTGGAGATCCCACGGGATAAGCTCGTGGTCATCACGGGCATCTCTGGCAGCGGGAAAAGCAGCCTCGCCTTCGACACCATCTACGCTGAGGGGCAGCGCCGTTACGTCGAATCCCTCTCCGCCTATGCCCGCCAGTTCCTTGGCCAGATGGAGAAGCCCGACGTTGACCACATCGAGGGGCTATCTCCAGCCATCTCCATTGACCAGAGGGGAGCCAGCCGCAACCCTCGCTCCACCGTGGGCACGGTGACGGAGATCTACGATTACCTGCGCCTCCTCTACGCCCGCATCGGTACCCCCCATTGCCCCCAATGTGGGCGGGAGATCGCCCAGCAGACAGTGGAGCAGATCGTGGATGCCGTTCTGGAGCTGCCACAGGAAAGCCGCATCATGATCCTCGCCCCCCTGGTCAAGGGCCGGAAGGGCCACCACCAGCGCGTCTTCGAGGACGTCCGCAAGGCGGGCTTCGTGCGGGTGCGGGTAGACGGCCAGGTGCGCGACGTGGACGAGGAGATAGAGCTGGACCGGTATAAAATGCACACCATCGAGGCCGTCATTGACCGGTTGATCGTTCCAGGTGAGGCGACAAACTCGGAACTTGCTGACTTCCGCTCCCGGTTGGCAGACTCCATCGAGACGGCGCTGAAGCTAGGCGATGGGGTGGTGATCGTCTCCGTCGGCAACGGCCTGGAGCCCCAAGACCTGTTGTTCTCTGAACACTTCGCCTGTCCCAATTGTGGTATATCCCTGGGCGAGATCGAGCCGCGCACCTTCTCCTTTAACAGCCCCCACGGAGCCTGTCCGACCTGCAATGGCCTGGGCACCCAGACGGAGCTTGACCCCGACCTCATCATCCCTAATAAGGAGCTCAGCTTGAGCGAGGGGGCCATCCTCCCCTGGGGCCGTGCCAGCACCACCGATACCTACCTCGCCCAGCTCCTTAAGGCCGTAGCCGAACACTATGGTTTCTCCATGCATGCACCCGTCAAGGGGTTGAGCAAAGAGCACCTGGATATCATCCTCTATGGCAGCGGGGATGAGGTCATCACCCTGCGTTACCGCAACCGCTACGGCCGCGTCCGGGAATATGATACTACTTACGAGGGGGTCATCCTCAATCTGCGGCGGCGCTACCGGGAGACGGATTCCGATTACATCAGGGGCGAGATCGAGCGCTATATGGCTAGCCGCCCCTGCCCGGCCTGCAAAGGTGCTCGCCTTAAGCCCGAGAGCCTGGCCGTGACGGTAGCGGGCAAGAACATCGTCGAAGTCACGAAGATGTCCATTGTGGAAGCGATGCGATGGACTGAATGGTTGCAGGGAAGCAGAGGGAAACAAAAGGAGACAAGGGGAGTTACTTCCCTCGATTTCCCCTTGTCTCCCCCTGTTTCCCCTTTGACGGAGCGTCAGCTAGCCATCGCCGCCTCGATCTTAAAGGAGATTAAGAACCGCCTGGGGTTCATGATCGACGTGGGGTTGGATTACCTCACCCTGGAGCGCACGGCGATGAGCCTCTCCAGCGGGGAGGCGGAGCGGATCCGTCTGGCTACCCAGGTGGGCTCCCAATTGATGGGTGTGCTCTACATCTTGGACGAGCCCACCATCGGCCTCCATCAACGGGATAACGCCCGCCTGATCCACACCCTGAAGGAGCTGCGCGATCTGGGCAACACCGTCCTCGTCGTCGAGCACGACGAGGGGACGATACGGAGCGCCGACTGGATCATAGACCTGGGTCCGGGCGCCGGCGAGCACGGCGGAAAGGTCGTCGCCTCAGGGATGCTCGAGGCTATAATGGCCTGCCCGGAGTCCATAACGGGGCAATACCTCAAGGGCGAGCGCCGCATCCCCATCCCGCGGAGGCGCCGCCCCGGCAACGGGAAGTTCCTGGTCATCAGAGGGGCTAAGGAGCATAACCTCAAAAATATTGATGTGCGCATCCCCCTGGGGAAGTTCGTCTGCATCACCGGCGTCTCCGGCTCGGGCAAAAGCACCCTCCTGGTCGAAATCCTCTACAGGCGGATGGCCCAGATATTGCATCGCGCCAAGGCGAAGCCTGGCCGCCACGATGCCGTCCTGGGGGTCGAACACCTGGACAAGGTCATTGACATTGACCAATCGCCCATCGGGCGCACACCCCGCTCTAACCCAGCCACCTACACCGATGTCTTCACCCCCATCCGGATGCTCTTCGCCAGCTTGCCGGAGGCGAGAATGCGTGGCTACAAGGCGGGGCGCTTCTCCTTCAACGTCAAGGGAGGGCGCTGCGAGGCCTGCCAGGGCGAGGGCATAATCAAGGTCGAGATGCAGTTCCTGCCAGACGTCTACGTCCCCTGCGAGGTCTGCCGCGGCAAGCGCTATAATCGCGAGAGCCTGGAGGTCCGCTACAGGGGCAAGAGCATCGCCGATGTCCTGGACATGACCGTTGAGGAGGCCATGGAGTTTTTTAAGCACATCCCCAAGATCAAGCGCAAGCTCCAGACGCTTTATGATGTGGGGCTGGGCTACATCCGCCTGGGGCAGCCGGCCACGACCCTCTCCGGCGGCGAGGCCCAGCGGGTGAAGCTCTCCAAGGAGCTCTCCCGGGTGGCCACAGGGCGCACCCTCTATATCTTAGATGAGCCGACCACAGGGCTGCACTTCGCCGACATCGAGAAGCTGTTGAACGTCTTGGATCGCTTTGTTGACGCTGGCAACACCGTAGTGGTAATCGAGCACAGCCCCGACGTTATCAAGAGCGCCGATTGGATCATTGATCTGGGGCCTGAGGGGGGCGATGCCGGCGGCTGGGTCATTGCCGAGGGGACGCCGGAGGAGGTGGCCCAGATGCCCCACTCCTACACCGGCCAGTTCCTAAAAAGGGTTCTAGACGACCGCTGGAGAAGATCTCAGAATGAGGCGCTATCACATCTGGACCATCGGCTGCCAAATGAACAAGGCTGACTCGCGGCGAGCGGCTGAGGAGTTGGAGAGGCTGGGCTACCACGAAGCGGAGCGAGCAGAGGAGGCCGATGTCATCGTCCTCAATACCTGTGTGGTGCGCCAGAGCGCCGAGGACCGAGTCTACGGCCGGCTCAGCTCGCTGAAAACCTTCAAGAGGCATAGGCCCGATGCCATCCTCGGCGTAATGGGCTGTCTGGTCACCGATGGTGTCGCCCCCCTACAGAAACGCTTCCCCTACGTTGACGTCTTCCTTAAACCATCGGACGTGGAGGGGCTCATCGAGTTCGTCAAAAGCCGTCAACATCCACCTTCCACCTTCCAACTTCCAACCTCCAGCCTCCCAGCCCCAGTTTCCTGTTATGTCCCCATCATCCACGGCTGTGACAACTTCTGTACCTACTGCATCGTCCCCCACCGACGAGGCCAGGAGCGGAGCCGCCCTATCCCCGACATAGTGGAGGAGGTGCGATCCCTCGTGGAGCGTGGGGCGCGGGAGGTGACCCTTCTGGGCCAGAACGTAGATTCCTATGGCCATGACCTTCCCAGCAGTCCCCATTTGGTCGATGTCCTCACTGCCCTCCACGAAATAGACAGCCTGTGGCGCATCCGCTTCCTGACTTCCCACCCCAAGGACATGGCCGATGGGATTATCGAGGCGGTGGCGCGCCTCCCTAAGGTCTGCGAGCACATCGAGCTGCCGGTCCAATCCGGCGACGATGGAATGCTCAAAAGGATGGGCCGTCCCTATACTGTTGCCCAGTATCGCCAATTGGTCGGTCGGATAAGGGAAAGGGTCAATGGTGTGGGATTGGCCACCGACGTCATCGTTGGCTTCCCCGGCGAGACGGAGGAGCAGTTTCTGGGAACCTATAGACTGCTCGAGGAGCTGAGGTTTGACGCGGTGCATGTGGCCGCCTACTCGCTCCGTCCGGGCACTGCTGCCGCCAGACTAGCCGATGACGTGCCCCAGGAGGAGAAGATACGGCGGCGTCAGGCCATCGAGGAGCTGCAGGAGGGGATCGCCGCAGAGATCAACCAGGGGCTGTTGGGAAAGACCGTCGAAGTGTTGGTCGAGGAGAAGCACAAGGGGAAGTGGAAGGGGCGCACCCGCAACAATAAGCTGGTCTTCTTCCAAGATCAAGGCGATTGGCGGGGCAAATTGGCCCAGGTGAGGATCACCTGGGCGGGGCCCTGGTCGCTGCAGGGGGAAGTAGTCAAGGATTGAAAGGACGTATGATGAGAAGATACTTACTTCTGATGGTGCTCGCACTCGTCTTGGCCGGCTGCGTTCCCAAGACGGCCATCCCTACGCCGATCGCAATCGAGCCGACCTCTCGGGCTGAGCCTCAGGGCGAAGCCCTGACACCCATCTCTCCCACCCCCACCCCATCGCCTACGGCGACGCCGGAGGCCGCCGGCCCATTGCTCATCGAAGGGCAACAAGCCCAGCGGCTGATCGGCGACCCGCAGAGCGGCATCCTCTACGCTTATACCCCCGCCGGCCTTTACCGCACCGCTGATGGGGGCCGGTCCTGGCAGCTCGTCGCCGCCGAACCCGCTGTGGAGGGCTTCGTGTTCAGCCCCAGCGATCCCAACGTGCTCTACAGCGGCGAGGGCTACCCCTGCTACCGGGGCGGACCCGACGTGCCCTTCCTTAAGAGCACGGACGGCGGAGCTACCTGGTTTGGCCTGCTCAATGGCCTCAACCTGGCCCCAGCCGCGGTCCACCCCGCCGACCCCAACCTCGTCTACGCCATCGGCTGCGACGGCCCCTATCGCAGCCACGATGGGGGCGGGACCTGGGAGCGGCAGCGGGATGACATCTTCGGCATCTACGATGTGAAGGAGATCGTCCCCGTCGGCGATTGGCAAGTGGTCTACATCGGAGGCGTTTCCGAGGGAGGAGCGGGGGCGATAATCAAGAGCGAGGATGGGGGGCGATCCTGGCGACTGCTGACCGAGGACCATCCGGGGCTCTGGTGGATCAGCGCCTTAGCCGTTGATCCCTCCGACCCGAGCAGGGCCTACTTCGCCGAGCCCAACGGCTTCTGGCACAGCGCCGATAGCGGGGGCACCTGGGAGCGTTCGACGGTTGGACTAGAGGATGTCATCTATCGCGAGGATGCCCCCTTCGACCGCACCTACGGCCTCCAGGCCATCGCCCTTGACCCGCGAGACCCCAACAGGCTTTACCTGGGCACCGTCAGGGGAGTCTACGTCAGCGCCGACGGCGGGGAGAGCTGGCGCAAGTTCGAGGGCAGGGAGTGGGAGGACGAGGAGGTCATCGCTTTGCTGGCTGCAGGCGGAGAGCCCACCAAGCTGTACATCACCACCGCCAGAGGCGTGTATGTTTTCTATCCCAGCGGAGGGTAGTTCTGAAGATAGAATGGGCTGACAAAACAAACGGGGGTTGGAGAGACATCCAACCCCCGTTCCATTCTCGCCCGCTTTGAGGGTAGTTTAGGCCCTGCGCCTCCTGACCAGCGCAACCGCGACAGCCACCGCCATCACCGCCGCCAGCCCTACCCACGGCGCCAATAGCTCCAGCCTGTTCACCGGCACGATGAACCCACCGACAGGCACAGGCGGTGGAGGCCTAAACTCGGTGACCACGTTGTACGCGGGTTCCGCGTTCTTGAAGTGAATCCACCCGATGTTTTCCCCCCAGGCGTAGCCGTCGAAGCTGCCGGTGTCAGGGTCTATGGTCACCCTGCCGTGAGTTGGATTGAAGTTGATCCAGCCCACGTTGGTGCCCCAGGCATAGCCGGACAGGTTGCCGTTGGCATCCCTGTTCACGCCATAGTTGTCCTTGGCGGTGTTGGCGTAGGTGTGTTCTCCTCTGCCGGTGTGGGTGCCCAGCCGGATCCAGCCGATGTTCTCCGCCCAGGCGTAGCCCTCCAGGTGATCAGCGTAGACTGTCACCCCGCCGTGGGTGGGGGCGAAGTTGATCCAGCCGACGTTGGTGCCCCAGGCCCACTTGTTCGTCGCGTCAATGTTGCCCGCTGCATAAGCCACTCCGACCAGACCCAACACGAGCCCGGCAATCAACACGGGATATTTAATGTAGGTGATAACCTTTCTTACCATGTCAGTTCCTCCTCGTTTGTCGATACGTTCGGTAATGCTCCTGTCAACGAATTGTGGAAGCGAATAAACGAATACTTCGACAAGGTTTCGACAAGCTCAACCCGACGGCTCAGTACAAGTGAGCAGTGGCCGGCGGGGCCTATTCGTTTATTCGTTGGTGATTCGTTGACAGACGGGGCTTTGGACCGCGAAACACACGAAAAGGTGCGAAATGCACGAAAGGTTTCGCGCCTTTCGCGTTCTTTCGCCATTTTCGTGATTCAAAACTTGCCGCGCGCGGGCAAGGGGGTACACCCTCCTTGTATCCCCCCGTCAAAGTGTCCAAAGCTTGCCCTGAGCCTGTCGAAGGGAATCAAAGCGTCAAAGCTTCTCATTGTCCGCCGCGAACGGGCCACACGTAGTAGGTGTGCGCCTTAGGGTCGTTGACCACGAAGCCGACGTTCAGGTTCACGTGCCAAGCGTGGACTGTGTAATCCGCGAGGGTAGTACTCGACCAGTAGCGGTCCGACTGGACGCCGGTGAAATAAGTGGCGTAACCACTGGGCAGGGCAGGGACGAACTGTGAAAAATCTATCAGGCTGAACAGCTCTCGCACGTTCGGCAGCCGCCAGTCGGTGTAACCCGCAAAAGTATTGGTGTTGCATTGAGCACACGACGCCAATGCCTCTGCCCAGGTCTGTTTCTCCGTATCTGCGCCATCACAGTCATTTCCTGCATCGGCATTCTTCATCCACATCAGCCCCGTCAGGTTGTCGGTCACCGTGCCGTTGCCGTTGTCCGTAAAGCGCGGGCTGGGCCAGGCCACGCCTTTCTCGAGGTCGCCATCATCCCCGGTGGCATACAATGTGGTCTGCCCCGTCTTGGGCACAGGGGCGCGCTGCCCGATGAGGTTGTATATCTCATCCAGGGTGTGCATCGTCCCCGTCCCCGGCCCGGCGGCTGGTTCCGTGAATTGGGTCATCTTCGTGGCCGCCGTGCCGTCGTTAATGCGGTTATAGATCTGCTCCAGGGTGTACATCTGCGCGCCGGCATCAGTAGGCCCAGCGGGGGAATCCGGCGTCCCGGCAGATAGCCGCCCCACACCAAAAGCCACGGTGAGCAACACGACGACGATGAGTATGTATCTCCTACGCATGATGTAACCTCCTTCCTAATTGTGAATTGTGGCTGGTAACGACAACTGTGAATTGTGCCATTTCCTTTCGAGCTTTGCGCCCAGGCGGGCTCGAATAATGACGACAAAAACATGCCTGTGCTTTGGAAGTATTCCACAATATACAACGGGAAAAAGGCCACTTAGATACGGCTTGGAAGCACGAATTTGAAAATTTTAAGGTGAAGGATGTTCAACGATGCTATCCTTTTCTCGACTTGACAAAACCGCCCCTTTGCCTTATCATTAGAACGCTGTCAGCGGGCCTCCAGGTGGTCTCCCTGACTCACCCGATTATGCTTGGCCAAAGGACGGCGAAGTGGACATCGAGCGCATTCGGGCCAAGATACGTAGCGGACAGTTCACTATCTACACGCACGCTATGGTCGAGGCGATGAAAGATGGGCTCACCGGCGATGACATCTTGTATGTCGCCCTTCAGGGCAAGATCATCGAGGAATATCCTGAGCGCAACCGCTGCTTGCTCTATGCTACCGTGCCAGGTGGAATGCCCGTGCATATCGTCGTTGACTATTCCTGGGAGGAAGAATACGAAATCACCACTGTCTACATCCCTGATAACCGAGAATGGATCAACTTCCAGATTCGCAGGAAGAAAGTGAAGAAGAAATGAAACCTACAAGACCTTGTTCAGAATGTAACAGCACGATGACTCTGAAGAAGTCCTCCCTGGCTTTCGAGCGTGAGGGCTTGCAGATCAGAATCGAGGGACTCTGGACCTACGTCTGTCCCAACGGCCATGAATCCGTCCCCGGGCCTGTGGCCATCAACGTGATGAACCTGGTGGATCAGGTCTTCAAGGCTACTCAACACCTCCAGCAAGCAGTGGATCTGCCCTCGCCCGTGATCAGCGTCCTGTTCCCCACTCCAGAGAGCGAGACAGCGCAGGTAGTAGTCGCGTAGGGTGACAGACTCAAAAAGCAAGCCCCTCTTGCCTTGGTCTATCCAAAGCGAAGGAGGCTGCCCCGTCCAGGTCGCCGATGGCGGCGACTTTTATCCCTGCGCAGCAGATTTCCCTCGCTTCCTGAAACTTAACCTCAGCGGTGTTCCCAGGAAACCGTAGTGCTCCCTTAGCCGGTTCTCCAGATAACGTTCGTAGGAGAAATGCACCAGGCGAGGGTCGTTAACGAAGAAGACGAAGGTGGGGGGATCAACTTCCGCCTGGGTGGCGTAGTAGAGCTTCAGGCGCTTGCCAGCCTTGCTCGGCGGGGCGTGACGGGCCACGGCCTCGCTCACCATCCGATTCAGTTCGCCCGTGGGGATGCGCCTCAGCCTCTCCTCGCGGACGCGCAGGGCCACCTCCAGAACCCGATCGACCCCTTCCTTCATCTTGGCCGAGACGAAGAGGAGCGGGGCGTAGGGGATGAACTTCAGGCTCTCGCGAATATGCTGGGTGTACCAATCCACAGTGTGGGCATCCTTAACGATGAGGTCCCACTTGTTGACCACGATGACCACGCCCTTGGCCTCCTCCAGGATATAGCTGGCGATGTGGGCGTCCTGGTCAGTGACCCCCTCGACAGCGTCAATGAGCAGGAGCGCCACGTCGGCGCGATCAATGGCGCGCAGAGCGCGAAGCACGCTGTACCTCTCCACACCAGGAGCGATCCTTCCCCGTCGCCGGATGCCCGCCATGTCAATGAGAACCACCGGCTCGCCACCCCACTCGATGAGGGTGTCCAGGGCGTCCCGCGTCGTGCCCGGCTCCTCATGGACGATGGCCCGCTCCCAGCCCAATATGGCGTTCAGGAGGGACGACTTGCCCACGTTGGGACGGCCAACGATGGCCACTTTGACAGCCTCCACCTCTTCTTCTGCCACCTGAGCGGGGAGTGACTCCACGATCTTGTCCAACAGATCGCCGGTGCCCGTGCCGTGCAGGGCCGAGATGGGCAGGGGCTCGCCCAGGCCCAGCCGGTAGAACTCCATGGCCTCCAGACGCAGCCGCTGGTTATCGGCCTTGTTGGCGGCTAAGATCACCGGCTTGCGGGAGCGGCGCAGGATGGGGACTATTTCCTCGTCGCCAGCGGTCACCCCCTCCATTACATCGGTCATGAAGACGATCACGTCGGCCTCGGCGATGGCGATGCGGGCTTGCGCCTGCACCTGAGCCACGAGATCATCGGTGGCGCCAACCTGGAGACCCCCGGTATCAATGAGGGTGAAGGCTGCCCCCCGCCACTCGGCATTGCCGTAAATGCGATCGCGGGTGGTGCCCGGCACATCCCCGACGATGGCCAGGCGTTGGCCCACCAATCTATTGAACAGGGTCGACTTGCCCACACTGGGGCGGCCAACGATGGCGACTATGGGCTTAGGCATCACAAAATCCCCTACGCAAATTGCAATTTGCAATCTGCAATCTGCTATTGGAGTTAATGTTCGATGATGACCGATACCTCACAGGGCTCTGGGTAGTTGCCGGTGACATCAACCACAACCAGGCGCAGCCAATAGTTTCCCGGCGAGAGGGAGGATGTGTCCCAAAGGGCCAGGACACCATCGGCCACCGGCTCCTCAAAGCGCTGCAGGAAGCTCCACACAGGCGCTCCCTGGCTGCGGAACTCGAGCTTGTAGTAGTCGAAGTTATCGGTGTCGGCAGAGCCCCTGATCTGAACTACCCCTCTCAATACGGCGTTCACAGTGGGGTAGGTTAGCCTAGCCTTTAGATTGGGGCACTCGGGCAAGGGGGCAGGCGTAGCGGTGGGGGTGGGCGTAGGCCGTATCGCTATGAGGGTGGGCACTTTAGTAGCCTGCGGGGTGCTGGTTGGGGTGGGAACGGGCTTGGCGAAAACCTCCACCTCGATGGTGCTGGGCAGGATGCTCTCCGCCACGATGCCCTCGGGCACGAGGACCGTAGGCTCCACCTTGTGGGTGCCAGGCTCCAGCCCGATGAGGTCGAGGATGACCCGCACCTCCTCAGCCTTCAGCGCCTCCAGCTTGGGCAAGGGGCCCGAGAGGATGACATCCACGACATCAGGCGAGGGGATGGCCGAGAGGCCGGAGTCTAGCCCTTGGATGGTCAGCCCCCGCTGCACCGTCAGGCTGCTCTCGATGGCCGCCACCTTGATGGTGACCAGGACGCCCTGCTCGCCCAACACAGTGACGCCCTCAGGCAAGCTCAGGGGCACCCGCTCGACTATGTCGGCGGTGGCCCCCTCGACCTTCACCGGCGCCGTCTCCAGATAGCCGGGGATCTCGCCGATGGCTGAGGGGCTGCCGACGACGGTGGTGATGGAGGGCTCGACGGAGACCTCGTTGATGCGGTAGCCAGGCGCCACCTGACCCTCCCAGATTACCCTGATGGCCACGTCCTTGAAGCCATGCCGCTGCTCGATGGGCAGCTTGACCATGACCGATGGGGGCGATAGGGCGAGCCCCTTGATCAAATCGCCCTGGGCATCCCTGGGCGACACCTCAAACTCCCCTTCGATGGTGGCCTTCGCCCCCCTCAGCCACACCTCGACCATCGCCTCCGTCACCTGATCAACGGCGGTCTGGGGGCCGCTGACCGTCACCTTCCTTGGGGCAACCGTAGGCGATTTGAGGGTGTAACCCAATGGGGGGCTATCGAGGACATTGACCCGCACCTCCACCTCCTTCTCTTTCGATTCCTCCAGGCGGACCGTTACCTTAGCCGGATCCTTCTCCATGATCCTGACCTGGGGGTTGCCAACCTCGACTTTGACGTCCACCTCGTGCAATCCGCTTTCCAGGCCTTTCAGGTCTATAAAGGCGCGAAAACTGTTGGCATCTAGGTACTTCCAAGTGTCCTCGGGGGCCCTGATCCTCACCCTGACCTGCTCCTCGACCCCCCCGACGAGGATGAGCCCCTCCGGCCTATTCACGACCTCGATGGGGATGCCCTCTGGGAGGAAGCTCTCCCTGCTCTCCTCATTGATGGCCACCACCCAGACGACCATCGCCAGGGTCAAAGCCAATATCATCGTGCCCAGGTGATCCAGAATGGGACGCAACACCTCGTGCTGAGGCACTTCAGTGCGAAGCATCGCTCTCCCTCCGATGTAGCCAGTGGGTTTCGAGGCGGGGCTTGTAGAGGGCCTGCAGGATCCTCCTCAATCGCTTCTCATCTAGATGGCGGATCATGCGGCCGTTATGGGCGAGGGAGATGATGCCCGTCTCCTCGGAGACGACGATGGAGATGGCATCGCTCTGCTCAGTGATGCCCACCGCCGCCCGATGGCGCATGCCGAGATGGCCGTCAGAGCTCAGTTCCTCGCTCAGAGGCAGGATGCAGCCCGCTGCCACAGCCCTCCCCTCACGGATGATCACCGCCCCATCGTGCAGGGCAGTGTTGGGGTAGAATAGGGTCAAAAGGAGGTCGCTGGAGACCTCCCCGTCTATCCTTATCCCTGTATCGGCATACTCCTGTAAGCCCGTCTCCCTCTCCAAGACGATCAGGGCGCCGTGCCGGTGCTCCGAGAGCTGCGTAGATGCCTGACAGACGTGCTCGATAACCCGCGTGGTCATCGCCTCCCGCAACCGCCAATCCATCAACCCTCCAGCCCGCCCTAACCGCTCCAATGCCCGCCTTATCTCCGGCTGGAAGATCACCGGGATGGCGACCAATAAGGCGGGGATGGAGTTCCTGATCAGCCAGCCGAAGGCCGTCAGCCGAAGGAAGTTGCTGACCAAGATGGCAATGAAGAGCAGGGCAATGATGCCACGCACCAACTGAACAGCTCGGGTGCCCCGGATCAAAAAGAGAATGCCGTAGAAGATCAGCGCCACGAGCAGGATGTCAATTACGCTCAGGATGTTGAGATGGGATAGCACCCACAGGATGTCCGACACGCCCTTGCTCCTCCAACTTCACCCCATCAACAACGCTAGGATCGCCTTCTGGGCATGGAGGCGGTTCTCCGCCTGATCGAAGACGATGGAGTGGGGTCCGTCAATGACCTCGTCGGTGATCTCCTCGCCCCGGTGGGCCGGCAGGCAGTGCATGACCAAGACATCGGGCTTCGCCTGGGCGACGAGGGCGGCATTGACCTGATAAGGGGGGAAGACGGCCAGGCGTCTCTCTCGCTCCGCCTCCTGGCCCATGCTGGTCCAGACGTCGGTGTAGATTATATCGGCGCCCTGCACCGCGGCTATCGGGTCGTCGGTCAGGGTAACTCGGCTTCCGCTGCTCTCGGCGAAACCGCGGGCCCTTGCCACCACCCCCGCATCGGGCTCATAGCCGCGAGGCGTAGCCAAGGCAATGTCCATGCCCACCTTGGTGGCGGCGAAGAGGAGGGAATGGGCCACGTTGTTGCCGTCGCCCACGTAGGCCAGCTTCAGGCTTGCCAGTTCGCCCCGCCTCTCGCGGATGGTGAAGAGGTCAGCCAGTGCCTGACAGGGATGCTCGTAGTCCGAGAGGCCGTTGATGACCGGCACGGTGGCATAGGCGGCCAGTTCCTCGATGTGGCGATGGGCGAAGACGCGGGCCATGATGCCATCCACATAGCGGGAGAGGACCCTCGCCACGTCGGGCACGCTCTCCCGCACCCCCAATTGGATCTCGTCAGGGGAGAGGTATAGGGCTTGCCCCCCTAGTTGGAGCATCCCCATTTCAAAGGAGATGCGGGTGCGCAGCGAAGGCTTCTGGAAGATCATGGCCAGGGTCTTCCCCCTCAGGATAGGCTTATTGCCCCCCTTCCGCCACTCCTCCTTGAGTTCCCCGGCCAGGTCAAGGATCTGCCAGACCTCATCCGTAGATAGGTCGGCGATGGTGATCAGGTTTTCCATCTGACATCTCCTCGTTCGATTCATTCCTTCTATGCTTCGCCTGCCTGCGCCGCCAATAGTATAACGCTTAGGCAGGGGGATGTCAAGCATGATCGGTCAATTTTCATCCAAAAAAGCGAAAGGCCATCTGCCTTTTGGCGTAGACGGCCTTCGTGGCTCCTTAGAGGGCTTGCGCACCCTCAGAGGCCTCAAGAACAGCCGATGGCCGCAGCCATCATCCCCCCCATCACGAAAAGCTGCGTCTGTCGTAGATACCAGGGGCGATCCCCATGGCGTCGCAGGAGGGGTTGCAGCAGCATCTGGGGAAGGAGCATGAGCCCCACGATACCGGTCAGGATGGGGCGCTTGATGAAGATCAGCAGGACCATGGCCGAGATCTGGGTCGCGTTCAGAAAGGCAATGCCCCTCGACAACCGCTCCTCTAAGGTCAAACAGGCATAATAGGCCGACGTGTAGAGTCCCGCCAAGAGCAGGGACTCCCAGCTTTGGTGCAGCCACTCCGTCACCGCCAGGCGGGTTTGGGAGGCAGGCAGCGCGTGAAAGGCAGTGTAGCCGACCATCCAGGCTAACCCCATTTCAAGGGAGGCCCGCAAAAGAGGCCCGCCCATGAGGGGTCGGCCAAGGAGAAAAACCCTAGACGCCAGGAGGACAAAGCTGACCAGGATTAAGAAAGCAGGCCCACGGCCTAAGATGGCAGCTAGCGCCAGGGCTAAGATGGAGATGACCAGCAGGCCGACCAGTGCCGCCCCCCATCTCGGCCAGAAGGCAGCCAGCCACCAGGTCAGGGTATGTTTCAACCAGACCAAGAGGCGATGGCTGAGGGAGCCCGGTGCCGTGTAGGGCAATGCGGGCAGATCCACCGACCTCTCATCCTCGACAGGGGAGGAAGCCCAGTCCATGGCAGCCAAGATGGACCAGACGTTGCCTAGCAGGGGGTCAGCCAGGAAAAGGGCCAACACTAAATGGAGCAGGCATTGCCCGCTGAGTCCTAGCCCCCCGGAGGAGGCGGCCCCGCACAGGGCAGCCCAGGCTGGGCCCAGCCAGATGGCCCGCGGGGTGGGCCGCAACCGAAGGCTCATCAAGGGACCGAAGGACGGCTTCTCCAATCCCACACCTCGGTGTAATTATACCACACTTGCCCCCTCTTCGGAAGTAGGGGCGATCGGCCGGTCGCCCCTACCCGAAGAGGGGGCCGATGCCGTTGATTTTTGCCAGGTCCTCGTGGATTGATTCAGCTGGCATCCCCCTTAGCAGGTTCTTCAACAGCGGGCTGCGGGGTGGCAGGCGGTTGAGGCGGTGTTGGAGCAGGATAGGCTATCGTCCCGAAGCGCGTCAGGACTACCGCTCCCAGGCCCAGGAGGCCAAGGAAGAGGGCGAGGAGCCAGCCTATGCAGGGGACCATGGCGAGCAGCGAAATCAAGAGGACGCCTATGGCTGCGGCCACCAGGGGGACGGGCTCCCGAACCCTTCGGGCTTGAGCGCTTCGGCTGACGCTCAGCGGAAGCCCCTCTAGGGCGAAGCCATTGAGAGCCTCCATGACCCTCTCCCCCACCAGCAGCCCGGCAGCGATCCAGCCGAAGAGCCCAGCAGCAAAAGTTGCCACCCCCACGAGGAAGGCTATGGGCGATAGGCAGATGGTGATGGCCAACAACACCATCAGGGCAAGGGCCACGATGCCGGTGAGGAGACCCACCCCCAAAGCAGGCAAAGGAGCGGCTAGGATAGCTTGACCTACCACCTGTGTCTGCCTGGGCAGGAAGAGGACCACCAGGAGGCCTAAAGCGGTCAAGGTCAGGACGGTGATGAGGGCACTGAGGAAGCGATAGAAGAGCCTCCAGGCCACGTCGCCCCACCTCTCAATGGCTAAGGGAGGTCTTAGCGGGGCGATACCCCTGAACCTGAAGCCGAACCTAAGGCTGCGGACGACCTGGCCGCGCACGACAGCGCCCTCCTCACGCTCGAACCTGCCACCGATTGCCACCAGGTCCCCGCCGATGACGGCCGTAGATGTCAACTCGACGTTGCCACCTATGGCTACGAGGTCGCCGTCCACCTCTCCAGAGACGGTGACGTTGCCCCCGATGACCGCCGCATCGCCATCCACACGCCCCCCCTCCTTGACGAGGACATCGCCGCCGAAGACCACCAGGTCGCCTTCAAGCTCCTCCCCGGCCTCGACGGTGACGTCCTCGCCGAAGACGACCCGCCCTTCATCGTCGCCGTTGGCGAGGGCTGGGGTGGCGGGGATGGCCACCAACAGGGCCAGCAATAAAGCGATCATAATCTGCGCCACATAACGGCTGTGCCTAGCGTTCATCTTCGAATTCCCTCCTTGATGGTGATATACGTATTATACCGCAAAAAGTTGCAGATGGCGAACATCCAATGGTGGGGCGCTACTTCGGTTTGACAAAATGGGGCAATGGGTGTATAATATCATCGATTTGATGGGCGAAAGCTATTTTATTCGTCAGATTTACCATGTCATGATAGATACCTCTGGTGTTTTGCTTCTCATCTCCTCCTTTTGTGAGGGGTCGGGGGAAACGAGAACTCTCTCCGAAAAATATGGGAGAAAGCGCAAATTGAGGATCTGCATAACTCCGAAAGAAGACGGAGAGAGTTCTCGTTTATGAGGATGCCTTATCCCCTGCCCCTTCGATTTTGTGAGACAGACCTCAGTTTGCCCGTTGACGATATGGCGACCCTACTGATCGCATAAAAATTTGAGGGTTTGGACGTCGCTGAGGGTGATGCCCCGACCCTCAATCCTTTGAAAGGGGTGATGAAACCCGATGGACGATAGGGAGACCAATCCAGGCTCGAAGGTCATCAAGGCCGTGATGCGGAGCAAGTGGGGGAGAAGAATCGTCAACCTCTTGATCCCGCTGCTACTGATCCTCGTCCTCCTGCTTCCCCCCATCTCGCTGTGGGAACGGGTTGCCACCCTCGGTTACTCGGCTGTAGCCGAGGATGGTGGCTCCATCAGCGGCCCCGAAGGCATCCAGCTAACGGTGCTTCCGGGGTCGAAAAGGTTGAAGGTGCGAATCACCTCCACTCCTCGCCTTCAATTCCTGGAGGAAGCCTCGATTGCCATTCCCCCCAACCTAATGATGAAAAGCCCTTTCTACGAGTTTGACATGCGGGGAGGGCCGCCTTCGGCGGTGGTCCTCGCCATCCCCTTGCCCGAAGATGCTGAGCCTCTGGAGACATTGGACCTCTACGCCTGGGATGGCCAGTCCTGGCAATGGTTGCCCAGCCATCCCACCCCGGAAAGGGATCAGATCGTGGCCGACCTGGCCTTCATCCCATCCTCGGTAGCGGTGATGCAGACGAAGCCCATCGCCCCCATCGTATCCGCCGAACTGGCCTTGGAGGGCTCCTTGCCGCCGGCGGGGAGAGGCATCCTGACGGAGGTCAACCCCCAGGGCCTCTTCCTTAAGGATGAGGGGACGATCGGCGGGGAGGTCTCAGCGCAGCCGGGGCCGGGGGACGCCTACATCCTCCTGCCCACCCTGCGGAACCAGGCCGGGGACGGGATCGTCAGGAGCGATTGGACCGACAACATCCTAGCCAACGGTGAGCTGCGGGAGAAGCACGTCGCCGCCATAGTTCGCCTGGTGGTCCAGAACATGTATCCCGGCATAGACATAGATTACAAGGGAATTGACCCCAACCTCAAGGGGGAGTTCACCCTCTTCATCACTGCGCTGGCCGAGCAACTGCACGACAACGGGAAGCTCCTGACGGTGAAGGTCGAGCCTCCCGTCCAGAGCGCGGCGGGTGATTGGGGCACTGGGGCCTACGACTGGCGGGCCATCGGCCGCATCGCCGATGGTGTGAGGATCCCCACCATCCGAGACCCAGGGGCTTACGTTCCGGGCGGGCGGATGGAGGCCCTCCTGCGGTACGCCATCGGCGAGGTCAACCGCTATAAGATCAGGCTTCTCCTCCCCACCTGTTGTTGCGACATCCTCGGCAATGAGGTGACGGAGAGACCCTATGCCGAGGCGCTGGAATTGGTCAGTTGCGAGATAGCCGTCAGGGAGGGCCGGCAAACCCTCAGCCCAGGCCAGAAGGTGACCCTGGAGCTCCCTAGGCTGCGCGGCATCAACCTGGACGAGGAGGTCGGAGCCTACTGGTGCACCTACGTGGACGAGAAGGGTGCAGAGCACACCCTCTGGCTGGAGGATGCGGCCAGCATCGCCCACAAACTGGAGCTGGCAGCTCGATTCAACCTCGGTGGGGTGGCCTTCCAAGACCTGCTCGAGGAGGGAAGCGATGAGCGCATCTGGGGGGTCATCGCCGAGTTCCAGGAGGCGACGGTGCTGCGGGTGGCCAGCCAGTTCGCCGTGGTGTGGACGGTGGAGAGCGCCACTGGCAAGAAGCTCCACGAGGGGACGGGATCTGTTGAGAACCCCCTCTTCGTGTGGAGGGCGCCGAAGGAGCCGGGCGAGTACATTGTCGCCGCCGCCATCTCCGCCGATGGGGGGCGGACAACAAGCGTCCGTGGGGGACGCATCACCCTCCAGGTACCCACTCCTACGCCTACGCCCACCCCTACCCCCACACCCACGCCCCGCCCGACGCCGACGCCCAAGCCGACACCGAAGGCGGTGGCAGCCGCCGCCCCTCCCCCAGCCCCCGCCCCACGCGGCACAAGCTTCGATTACGGCGTCCAAGCCCACATGCTCGACCAGGACCACGCGCCCATCATCAATGCCATCAAGGGAATGGGCTTTCGGTGGGTCAAGCAGCAGATAGAGTGGTTCCGCTACGAGCCAGCAAAGGGGCAGTACAACTGGGGGGAGATCGACCGCCTGGTTGATAGCTGTAGCGCTGCTGGTTTGAAGGTCCTCCTCAGCGTGGTGAAGGCCCCCTGCTGGGCCAGGCCGCCGCACACCGATTTCAGCGTCGAGGGCCCTCCCGCCAACCCCCAGGACTTGTCCGACTTCCTGGCGGCCATGTCTGCCCGATACTGCGGCCGGGTCCAGGCCATCGAGGTCTGGAACGAGCAAAACATCAACTACGAGTGGGGCAACGAGCCGCCTGACCCAGCCCGGTATGTGGAGCTTCTGGCTGCATCCTACAGGGCCATAAAGGGCGTCTGCCCCGAGATGATCGTGGTCAGCGGCGCCCTTACCCCGGCGGGCGATGTGACCATCGGCGGTCAGTGGAGAGCCGTTGACGATGTGAATTACTTGGAGGCGATGTACCAGCACGGCTTGAAAAACTACTGCGACGCCGTCGGAGCCCACCCCAGCGGCTACAACGTCCCCCCCGATGCTGATTGGATGACCTGGAGCGATCCCACGGCGAGCTTCCGTGGCCCCTCTGACAACCATCATCACAGCTGGGTCTTCCGTGGCACCTTGGAAGGCTACCGCAACATCATGCTCAAATACGGCGATGGAAACAAGCGGATATGGCCTACCGAGTTCGGCTGGGCCTCCATCGAGAACATGGCACCGGAGCCTGTCCCAGGCTACGAGTATGCCCGCGATAACACCGAGGCGGAACAGGCCCAATATCTGGTCAGGGCATACCAGATGGGCAAGAGCTGGGGTTGGGTGGGGCCGATGTTCCTCTGGAACCTCAATTTCGCCCCTATGTGTGGGCCGCATGACGAGAAGGCAGCCTTCGGCATCCTCTACCCTGACTGGTCGCCCAGGCCCGCCTATGCCGCCCTGCGGGACATGCCCAAATAGGTTTCTATCAGACGGTGAGAAAGAAGGGGGCATGGAGCATGGACGCTCTGTGCCCCTCTTTTTCTTTTGCTTGACACCCTTCAGTTTATCCGCTAAGATTGTGTAAGTCGGGCAATCTCAATTCTGGAGTAGGGGCTTTAGCCCAGGGTTTAACCCTGGGCTAAAGGCACGCACTCCAATTTAAGGGATAAGAGCTAAATGAGGGGTGTGCATAAATCTCAGGTGAATACAGCTGCCATGTGAGAGATGTCGTGCAAAGGTAGCCCCCAGATGCTGTTGGCGATCATGGCGATTTGAACCGTTAACACCCCCAGTGTCAAAAAGG
>Ga0315314_1001687_pt1 | contig 19271 bp, 20 predicted proteins | sample TDP9_MG_FD_203631 | JGI IMG/M metagenome (GOLD analysis project Ga0315314, IMG submission 203631) | Freshwater sediment microbial communities from Lake Towuti, South Sulawesi, Indonesia - TDP9 | ecosystem: Environmental > Aquatic > Freshwater > Lake > Sediment | place: Indonesia: South Sulawesi... | reverse complement strand
GCATTAACGAATCGACCTAAGGTCTTGTTTGCGGATGAACCTACGGGCGACTTGGATTCTAAGACTGGAAGACAAGTGATGGAGTTGATCAAGAAGTTCCATGAAGAAACTGAAACCACGATTATCGTTATTACTCACGAGCAAGATATCGCTGCTTATGCCCAAAGGCAGATAAGAATAGAAGACGGCGTAATTGAAAGTTAAACTCTGGTAGCAAGAAATTCTTTATTGCATGCGCGTCTGTCGTCGTTTCTGGTTGGTTGGATAGGATTTCTATGCACACACTGTCAATGAGGATTCCTGAGAGAAAAAGCTGGATGCCAGTCAATACTACTTCTGAACTGAAAGGCACCTCGGTGTTATTACTAAACCTAAGCGGAAGTTAATAACTTCTGAAACACTCCGATCCGCTTCTTCCAACATCCAGAAGAAATTGTTGTAACAGACCTACCAGAGGCAACAACAACTACCAAACAGCCCGCCCAGCCCTTGTTGATGACACTATAGAACAGTTGGGCATCAACACCCACACAGTCAAACAGCCCATCAACACAGAAGTAGTAGTCAGCGTACATGCGGCTAAGACTACTACTTCTAAAAGCAGAAATCCGCCTCGGTATTATTACTTGTTCTAAGCGGAAATTAATAACACCTGAAATTCCACAGCCACCCCACAACATCCAAGAAATTGTTGTTGACACACTATACTAAAACCAACAACAACTTAAGATCCAAAAGATCAGCATCCAGCCAACATAGCAGAAGTTGTACAGCACAGCCCGCGAGCATTCCTGCTCGTTGATGTCACCAAGAACACTCGTATGACGACATCCACACAGCTTCAGCCAGAAAAGCGTGAGGATGATGATAACTATAGTACGAGTCAACACTAACACGCACACAAACAGTCTACGACTGCGTGTTCAACGACAACTGTCCAAGCCTGCCCGCGCAACCCTAACCGCAACATGGAAGAAGAAGGTTAAAGGGATTTGGCGCCTTCTTCTCATGAAATTTCTCTTCCCGCAGAACCCCACGAGGCACATACGCTCACTCCACGCAAACCATGTTGCAACTCCACGCTAACCAACATAGAAACACACACAAAACAGAACATGAAACACCATACAGAAACAAAAACCCAACCCAAAAACACCATCCAGAACCCGCCCACTCCACCCCCAAAAAAAATTTTCCAGACCCATACTAATAGACCCTCTAACCCCAAAACCCCAAGCTGGAATGACTTTAATAGTAGTTTAGTTATATCATCTGCTTCCAAATTCACCGAAGCTGGCACAATCGTGACTGGCAAACCGCTAGCCTCCATCATCTCAGCCGGCATGTCCAAGTTTGGCAGGCTCGACGGTGTCTACGCCAGAGAACTCTTTGTCGAAGCAGTCAAAGACGCATACGAAAGATGCCCGAATCTCGAACCAAAAAAAGACATCAAAGCCCTCATCGTAGGACAAATGGGCGAATCCTTCGAACACCAAGGACACACGGGTCCCACCATGGCAGACTGGGTTGGCTTAACACCCATCCCCACGATAAGAACCGAGGCAGCCTGCAGCTCATCCGCAGTAGCCCTAAGAACAGGAATCATGGCAATCATGTCTGGCCTCCACGATGTAGTGATGGTGGGAGGCGTCGAAAAAATGACACACAGAAAAACCACTGACGTCACCGAATACCTCGCCATGGCATGCGACTACCCATTCGAACAATGGCAAGGCGCAACTTTTCCAGGCTTATTCGCCATGGTCGGTCGAGCACACATGCACAAATACGGGACAACCGAGAAACAAATGGCCCTAGTAGCAGTAAAAAATCACCGCCACGGCGCAATGAACCCAAAAGCCCACATGCAGAAAGAAATCTGCCTCGAAGACGTCCTATCCTCCAGAGTCGTAGCTTGGCCTCTAAAACTGTACGACTGCTCACTCGTAACCGACGGCGCCAGCTGCTTAGTCCTGACCAAACCCGACATAGCGACCAAATTCACAGATACGCCTGTTCACATAATCGGCTCAGGACAAGCAAGCGACACAATTGGCCTGTATGAACGCGAGAACCTAACGAACCTCGACGCAGGACGACTAGCAGGACAAGAAGCCTACAAAATGGCAGGCGTCAAACCCGAAGACATCGACGTAGCCGAAGTCCACGACTGCTTCACCATAGCCGAAATCGTAGCCTACGAAGACCTGGGCTTTTGCCCCCGCGGCAAAGGCGGATGCCTCATCGAAGAAGGACAAACAGGCTTAGACGGCATGATCGCGGTCAACACGAGCGGTGGTTTGAAAGCCAAGGGACATCCCGTAGGCGCAACAGGCGCCGCGCAAGCCTACGAAATCTATTTGCAGTTAACCGAGCAGGCTGGAAAACGCCAAGTGAAAGGCGCTGAAACCGGCATGACCCACAACATCGGTGGCTTGGGAGCAACAGGAGTCGTCAACATCTACAAGAGGGGATGAGGCACATGTCTGAACTTCAACCCTTCACCATCGAAAGCTTCTACAAGTTTGTCAACGAGGGCAAGCTGATGGCAGCCAAATGCAGCAAATGTGGAAAAGTGATCTTCCCGCCTCGACCCGCATGCCCCAAATGCTTATCCCAGAATCTGAGCTGGATTCACATAGCTGACGAGTGCAAACTGTTAACATACACCATAATTCATGTCTCATCGAAAGATTTCGAATCAAAAGTACCCTACGTCCTCGGCATCGTGAAGTTCGCCGAAGCAGGTCAACTCTTAGGCATGATTCAAGACATCGAACCAAGCAGGCTTAAAATCGGCATGCCACTTAAAGTGCACTTCGACAAGACCTCGACAACTGCGACAACAGTCTCTCCGCAAACAGCTCAGCAATGGCCACAATGGCCCAGATACTACTTCAAACCAGCATAGGCTAAGTCGCATTCAGCCACAAACCACAAACTATATTATCCTCATGGCATTGCTCTGTGCCGCAGAAACAATTCACAACTGAAAAGCGGTGACATAGACTGAACGTCAGAGCCGTAGTATTCGACCTTGACGGAACAATCGTAAGCTTCAACCTCGACTACAAATCAGCACGCGCAGAAGTCATACAATTCCTCGCCAATCAAGGATTTTCCCAATCAGTCTTTTCAATAAACGAAAGCGTCTTTGAAATGCTGAAGAAAGCTGAAATCTACATGCACAATCATCGAGTTGGCCCAAAGGATTTTCCAAGGCTTAGGAAAGACGTTTGGAGCATCATGGAAAAATACGAGATGGAAAGCGCCAAAACGACACAACTCGTGCCAGGAATACTTGAAACACTCAAAGCTCTGCAAAAAAAGAAACTCAAGCTTGGACTATTCACCGTTAACAGCAGAAGAGCCACAGAACACATACTTTCAACCTTTCGCCTGAAGCCCTTCTTCAAGACTATTGTGACCAGAGACTCCGTCAGCCTAGTGAAGCCTAACCCGATACATCTGGAAACAGTCTTGAAGTCGCTGAAAGCCAAACCGGATGAAACCATCGTTGTTGGTGACAGCGTCCTCGACATGAAAGCAGCCGAAGGACTCAACATCTTCGCTGTAGGCACAACCACAGGCTTCGCAGCGCCAGAACAGCTCACCCAAGCCGGAGCCAACTGCCTCATATCATCACCGCTCGATATAATTGCGCTCATTGAAAAACTCAACGAAACTGAACCTAGAGCAAGCTGACATCGCATATGGTGATGAATCTTGAAGCTGCATCTACTCTGCGACGGATTCTTCACTCTGGACAAGAGCTTTCTCGTGTACATGAAATACATGGGACAACCCTACGACGCAGCTCTCAAACCGTTGCTCATCATAGGCGACGGACACAACATTCTGGTTGACACAGGAATAGGCGAGCTTCCAGAAAAATACCGACAATTCTACACAGTGAAAAGAAAACCTGAACACAACCTGAAAGCGCAACTAGCCCAACATAACTTGAACCCGGAAGACATAGACATCGTCATAAACACGCACCTGCATTTTGACCACTGCGGCAACAACGCACTGTTCAAGAATGCCACAATCATAGTTCAAGACAACGAGTTCAAATACGCTCAGCAACCAGAGAGGTTTCAAGAAGCAGCATACATCAAAGAATTCTTCGACACCAGAGCTAGCTACCAACTCGTTGAGGGCGAGTCTAAGATCACGGACAATGTTTCGGCTCTGCCGACTCCTGGCCATTCTATTGGACACCAGTCTGTTGTCATCAAGGCGCGTGAAGCAAACTATGTCTACTGCGGCGACGCTGCACCCATCAGAGAAAGCTTGGAGAAACGAAACATACCCGGAGTGCTCTATTCCTCACACGAAGCTTTCAAGTCGATTGACCGCTTGAAAACCATAAACAATGCAACATACATTTATTCTCACGACAACGAACAACTGACGCTTTAGAAATGGAGCCCCGGGCGGGATTCGAACCCGCGACCTACAGCTTTCTCGGCGAATCAGCTTACAAGGCTGTTGCTCTACCGGCTGAGCTATCGGGGCACACTCATCAACAACAAACAAACCAGATATTTTAAAATTTGGTGCCCAAACTGATCGGAAACGCTTAAGTGCACTGGTCAATCCTTGCAGAAAACAGCGGTGAGAATGCGATGACACTGGAAAGCAATCTGGCTGGTCGATGTGGAATCTATTGTGGCGCCTGTACGATTTACCGAGCCTACAAAGACGGCAGCGAGTATCGAAATCGCGTGGCAGCATACTTCAAGTGTCCGCCTCAGAAGGTCAGGTGCGAAGGATGTCAGACGTTGACCCCAGAATGCTGGGGAAACAACTGCAAAATAGTGCAATGCACCGCTGCCAATGGCTTCAGTTTCTGCTACGAGTGCCCTCAATTCGACAGCAAATCATGTGAAAAATTCGAGGATCTGGCTAAGCGGTATATGGAAGACAACGTTGATGTGCAAACAAACCTGATGAGAATCAAAGCGGGACACATAAAGGCGTGGCTTGATGAAAGTAGGCAACGATTCAAATGTCCAAGTTGCTCGAAGCCATTAGCTGAAGGCTCAAAGAAATGCCTTCATTGTGGAAAAATCTTTGAACGCATGCTTTAGAGATGCAACCTCTCTTCTAATTCCTTTACGAGCTTGGGCGGAAACTTCCCTTTCTGTACCAGCCGCGTGAGTTTTTCAAGTTCTTTCTTCGCTCTTTCGTAAAGCTGCTTTGTGATCCAACGTTTCTCAAGAGCCTCTTCAAGCTCTTCTTGATCGAGCACTTGAAACCTCAAGTCAGGTGAGACCCAAAGGTCTAAGAACAAATCTGTTAGTTCCACGCCGTCATCTAGTAATCGAGGGGGCGTAACAATATCGCAATAATATCCAGTGTGTTCCCCATGCATATTCCGTATCTTTCCAATTGCGAACCACTTACCCAAAAACTCAAAGTACACCATCTCGAAGCCCGGTGCCAAGACTATTTTGCCATCAAATACGAAATTCGCCGAAATAATATGAGACTTCCATACGATTACCTTGTTTGACCTAAAAACAAGCTCATGCCAATGCTCCATTGTGTGATTAGGCATCCGAATATATCTCGAACGAATCTTCTGATTTGATTGAGGCAGATTCACAGGCATTTTCTCCATATGAAACGGCTGCCTATTCTTTTGGTGCCGGGGGCGGGATTCGAGCCCGCGACTTCTGGACATTTGGGCGTTTGGCCCTTGTTCTCCAGATTATGAGTCTGGCGCCCAAACCAAGCTAGGCTACCCCGGCACTCGGCACTCTGCTATCTGTGTTGAAGATTAAATAAAGGGTTTTTCCGCCGAGACTTCAAGGATTGCCGATCACCCAGAGATGTATGTAGTTCCATGTCATTTACACAGCTTTATTATCGTGAGCCGAGCAGCCAGTTAACGGTGCGTTTAGGTTGGAAGTTGAAGACATAATGGTGAACAAAGTAATAACAATAGACCCCGCTGCAACTGTGAGAGACGCTGCCAAACTCATGAACAAACACGAAGTCGGGTGCCTAATAGCCGCCAAGAATGGCGACGCGTTGGGAATCATCACTGAACGAGACCTTCTGAAGAAAATCGTTGAGCTGGGCAAGAATCCCGAGAAGACCAAGGTCAGCCAAATCATGTCCAAACGCCTCATCATAGGCACGCCCCACATGGAAATTGCAGATGCAGTTAGGTTGATGCTGCAAAAAAAGATCAAGAAGTTGCCTATCGTTGAAGACGGAAAAATGATCGGTCTGATAACGCTCACTGACATTGCGCGGACAACACGTATCGAGCCTCAAATGGTAGGCGTCATCAAGGAACTACGCAAGACTGGATGGCTGCCGCCAAAGCACATGAAGAAAGTTTTGGACTTCTACGTGGTTTGATAATCAGGGTTTTTCAAACCGTTTAACAGCATCACGTGTGCCCACGTACACCACGTCTGCAACTCCTATGAACAATCCCGTTTCAATCACACCAGGAACAGACTTCAGCTTTGTATGAAGGTCTTTTGGATCCCTAATTCTCCTCATCCAAACGTCCAATATGAAATTTCCATTGTCGGTGACGACGGGTCCAACTTTGCCTGTTCCCATGCGAAGAACCGGTTTGCCTCCTTGTTCTCGAAGTCTTAACATAGTGGTAGCTGTGGCGAAAGGTAGGATCTCTACGGGAACTGGATGGTTGGTTCCAAGCCGTTTGACAAGCTTGGTTTCGTCTGTTATGATAACGTTCTCTCTGGAAGCCGATGCCACGATTTTCTCTCTTGCCAAAGCTCCGCCCATGCCTTTGATCATGTTCAAGTTTGGATCAACTTGATCGACGCCGTCTATCGTAAGGTCAAGTTGGGGATGTTCCTCGAGCGTTGTAATCTGTATGCCACAGTCCACAGCCAGCAAAAAAGCTTGATGTGAAGTTGGAACCCCCAGAACACGCCATTTCTTTCGGCGAACCAGTTTCCCCAATTCCTGTATAGCGTACGCTGCCGTGCTTCCGCTTCCAAGCCCTATTGTTTGACCGTTCTTGAGATGCTTAACCGCTTCTAAAGCAGCGCGTTTCTTGGCGGCTTCAATCCAGGCGGGGCTGCTATGTTTCGCCTTCAACTTCCATTTGCCCCAGTCTTTCGAGAACTTTCTCGACTTCAGCTCTGATCTCTTCTATCCGTTTTTCAGCGTCAGTCTTGGGCGTAGGCGCAGCCGCAGGTTTCTTCTTCGGTTTCTTCTTCTCTCTCTCCTCTTCTTTCTCCGGTTCTTCAGCTTCCTCCAACTCAGGCACTGCAATGGTGACTTTTCGGGGCGCTACCTCTTCTTCGGCGGCCCTTATCTCCAGTCTCGTTCTGAGTTCCTCGACTTTCTTCCCCAGTTCGTCGAAGCGTTCGCTGAACAGTTGGATCAGATCTTCCTGCATGGACTCAAGCTCATGCAGAGCGACCACAGATTCGCTTTTTGATATACTGTCCCTGATACTTAACATGCGATCCTTATAATGCTGGGCAATCTGCTCCCTTTCTTCTTCTGTTATCTTACCCTCTGCCTGTGCCTCGTACAAGCGACGGATGGCAAAGCTCAGGATTTCCCGCTCCAAGTCAAGCGTCTTCAGCTTTTCTTTGGCCTCTGTGGCTTCATCCACCGAGACCGTGCGCTGCGTGGTTAATGAGAAGCGTTTCGCCCAAGCCTCAGAAGGAGTAGCAATGGGTTTCTCTGGTGCAGCTTTTTTCTTGGTTTTTTCCATCCTCGTGGCGTAGAGAATTATAAGAGCGGTTCCGATTGCTACAGCCGCTGCCAGAGCATACAGTAACCACTCAGAATCCGCCACGAGGCTCCCTCAACTGACTGACATCACCGTTTTTCCCTTTAGGTGGTATATAAGTCTGACATCACGGTTTGAGCACGGCTATAAACAGCTCAGCTCTACGACCCGAGCTTGAACAGCAGATTCCGGGCAATTTCTTAACCGATACCTTTGAGAACTCTTTTTTGGCAGCTTGACGAATCTGGTTGGGATCAAACCCTAAGTGCAAGTCCCCCATCTCTTCTCGGAACTCAGTGAAAGTGTGCGTGCACAGTTCAAAGATCACTGCTTTTCCAGTCGGTTTCAGAACCTGTCGAACGCTCTTGAAAACCCTGTCTATGTCTGGACAATGGTGCAACATGAGAGTAGAGAACACCACGTCAAATCGATCAGGAACCACAGCGTATTTCTTCGCGTTTTCTATGCTTCCAACAACGTTTTCAGCTATGCCAAGGAATGGAGTGATAAGGGTTCCTTTCTTTTTCGCGAGTGCCAGAAGCATAGCAGGTGTGGCGTCCATAGCGTAGAACGAGGCATTTGGTGCAAGGTCCGTTATTTTCGAGGCAACTCTTGCCGTGAAGAATCCTGAGCCAGAGCCCATGTCAAGGATCTTAGCGTCGGGTTTCAGCTTGGGAGGCGAGTTCAGGGCTGTTGTTATGGAGTCCACTGTGAGTTTTACTCCGTCTTTGCCGAAGTAGCTAAGAACTATTTTGTCTCTTTTCTCAGCCTCTTTCCTCGTGAAGTGACTTATTTCCTTTGTAAGAACCTCGACGTTCTGCACGCCCAGCTTTCGCAGCACTTTGGGCAGATCAGCCGTTTCGAGATATTCTTCAAGAGGTAACATTGTCGAGCCCGATGGTTTGCTTAGGAGATTATTCTTCTTTAATCTTTTTTCTGCCTATTCGTATTTTTGCTGTCAAGATTTTTTCAGTGGCGAACAATTTTGCAGCGATGTACAGAATGACAAGAGTAAAAATCGTGACGTACGCGATGCCTAAGACAACTGTGAGGTAATCGCCGGTTATTGTGGCTCGAGCTGCCAACAATGGATGGGTGAAAGGCAGGGCTAACAGTAGAAGCTTGAAGCCGAAAGGCAAAGTGTTGATGTCGGCGAACATGAGTGCAAACATGGGGAGAAGCAGCGGCGTGTAGACGAAGCCAAGCAGGGACTGTGCTCCGCGAACGTCCTCAGCAAAAACCGAAATCACAACAGCCAATGCCAGCGCCGCAAGCAAGGCAACAAACACTGAGATTCCAAGAATGGCGTAGCTTAGCATGCTGGGAGCCAAGCCAGTTGCTGTAGGGTCAACTGATGGTTGTGCGGGCACCCCGAAGGTTATTGAGCCCATGTAGTAAAGGACGCCTAGAATCGTCGCAATGGCGCCCATAGCTGCTACAACGGTTGATCCAGCCAATTTTCCGGCCAGCAATGTGAATCGATTCAGGGGAAGACTCATTAACGTTTCCAAGGTTTTCTCCTCCTTCTCAGTCGCAACGGAAGTGGATGCAAGCTGCATCGCGAGAATGATCAGCATGAAAAGAGCTATGGGCAAACCTAGAGACTGCGCCTGAGCAAATGAAAACAATGCTGAGGGGTTCACCTCCGCAGGTTTTCCTTTAATGATCGAGCTTTGATAAACGCTAATCGGATTCAGGACAACATCAGGGTTGTCTGGAAACTTTGTTGCGACTGTTTCGTTTATCAGCTTCTGCTTAAACGATTCTACCGCAGCTTGTGTCACCGAGAAGGTCAATGATTCGGATATGCCGCTTCCCCTGAACACGGCGTATATCTTTAACTCCCCCTTCACTCCCTCGGTAATGTTTCTGCTAAACCCGCCAGGTATCATTATAACCGAAGTCACATTTGACGATTGAACCGACGCTATAATTTCATCCATGCTCTGGGCTTCAATGGTCTCCACTTTCACGTTCGGCATGGACTTCAAGAAATCCGTGAGGTTCTTTGCTACAGCTTCTCGGTCCAAGTCTGCGACTGCAATTGGTACGCTTCTCAGGCTTTCCTGCATTGCTTCGGTTGATGTTCGCAGCATGAAGCCCATCAATGGAAAAATAAGTAATGGCGCCAGCACCATGCTCAAGAGTATTCGTGGGTCGCGAACCATCTCCTTGACTTCTTTTGTGACTATGTTGACTAGGGCTTTAGGCAATGCCAGCTGCCTCCACGAACACTTCTTCCAGATTCGCGGCTTTGTGCTTCGATTTGAGCTCGCTCGGCGTGCCTTCAACTATGATTTTCCCCTTGTTCACTAATGCAACCTGATCGCAGAGTTGTTCCACTTCAAGCATGTTGTGGCTAGAGAGCAGAACAGTAACCTTGTGTTCCTTGGCATATTGTCTGATGATTTCTCTGACGTGGTAAGCGTGCAATACGTCCAATCCGCTTGTTGGTTCATCGAGTATGGCAAGTTTGGGTTTGTTCATCAATGCGCGTGCGACCAATAATCGTCGCTTCATGCCTTTGCTGTAGCCTTTCACACGATCCTTCAGTCGGTCTCCAAGGCCAGAGATCTTACCTGCACCTTCAACCATTTGCTTCAATTCGGCGCCGTCGTCACTACTGAATTTGCCCATGAACTGCAGGTACTCGTAACCTGAGAGATTCTTGTAGGCGCCAGCTTCTTCAGGGAGATAGGTGATGAGTTTTCGAACTTCAGCAGCTTCGTGAACAACGTCGCGACCTAGGACTTGGGCTGTCCCCTGCGTCGGCAAGATCAAGGTTGAAATGATCCTGAGCGTAGTGGTTTTGCCAGCGCCGTTGGGTCCAATCAACCCGTAGATTTTGCCTTCTTCAACTTGGAATGACAAGCCATCCAACGCTAGAATCTGTCCGAAGCGTTTTACCAATCCGATAGTTTCAACGGCGATGGTCACAGTTTTTTTCTCACCTTTCAGTGGAAGAGAGACGGTCGGAGACTTAAAGGATATCGCTGGTTTGCGCGAATGCTAGAAGAGATAGCCCGCGAGTGATCCGAGCAAACGTGACAGCGTTGAAGACTGCTCCAAGACCTGTGGCTACGGTGACCCGCCTTTCAGGGTTTAGTCAAGTTGAAGAACCTTGACTATAATGCGCTGGCTGTCATGCGCAAGATTCTTAACATTGCTCAGCGGTGAGAGTGAAATGTGGTTTGAACATGAAAGTTGTAGGCGTGGTCGGGAGTCCAAGACGCGGAGGAAACACTGAGACTCTCGCTCGGGTTGCGTTAGAGGAGATAGAAAAGGAGGGGCTTGAAACCGAACTTGTCCCTCTTGCAGGCAAGAAGATTGCGCCTTGTGACGGCTGCCGAAGTTGTGTGAAAACGGGCAAGTGCCACTTTGAAGACGATTTTCAGCCTATTTTCGCTAAGATTAAGAGAGCTAAGGGATTAATCTTGGCGACTCCGGTTTATTATGGTGCTGCTACGCCGCAGATGACTGGTTTCATCAGCAGGTTCTACAGCAACCGTGCAAAGCCCTTAAGGCGCAAGGTTGGTGGACCCATCGTTGTGGCGCGTCGAGCTGGAAAGAACTTTACTTTTGCCCAACTCATGTTTTTCTTCATGATCCAAGAGATGATTGTGCCTGGATCAACTTACTGGAACGTGGCGTTTGGACGCAATAAAGGAGAAGTTGAGAAAGACGAGGAAGGAGTCGACACAATCAAGAACTTTGCTAAGAACGTGGCATGGCTAATCAAGAAACTCAATGTTAAAACCTCGTGCAGGAGATACTGAGCTATTTCTTGGTCGCTACAATGAGAAGATCAGTAGGTATCATAGGAGTCTTCGCGGCTTTTCCTTCGACGTAGTATTCTTCTACGCGATCGACGTGGAATCCTGCGTCAATTGTTGCGTTGATTATGTCGCTTAGTTTCCACGTATACTCGATTGAATTAGGCGCGTCGTTTTCATGATGAAGTTGAGGTTGCTGATCGAAGTAGCTTCGAGCGAATGAAACAGGTCCTTCCTCCCTCCAGCCTTCTGTGATTATGGCTAGAGGATGAAAATCTGAAACGATCAATCGACCGCCTTTTCTAAGGACTCGGTAAGCGTTCCTCATCCAAGCATCAAGATCTTTTATCCAAATGAATATTCCACACTCAGTGACGGCTATATCAAAGCTGTTGTCCCGAATGCCCTTCGGCAGCCTCTGCCAGTCCGCTTCGATGATGTCAACTTTGACTCTACAGTATCTTGCGCCTTCTTTGGCACGTTGAACCTGTCTGCTTGAAATATCGACGCCCGTGACTGATGCACCTTTCTTTGCACAAGCAAGAAGTACCAAGCCATTACCGAATTGAGGCACAATTATCCTCTTTCCCTTAATGCTTCCGAGGTGCCCCGCGACTTTGGGTTCAACCTTCTCAAAGTAGGGATAGCCGTCTCGGATAAGCTTCAGATATTTTGCACGTTCCGGATTACCACGCTCAGCTATCGCGTCCCAATGCTTCTTGTTGACTTGGACATAATCTGCATTGCCTTTGGCTTTCATGAAAACCATTTCCACAGATGTGTAGGCTTCTTAGGCAAAAAGTGTTTTTGCTGGGACAGGCAAGAGTTGAACCTGCGACCTACGGGTTTCTCATGAAGTGACGCTACTTTCAGAGATGAAGGGATTCTGAAGCTATTGCGAAGACGATGAGATGAGGGAAGCCCCCAAAAAAGAAAGAAGTTGAACGGGAATTCATGCGGCTTCACATATCTGGGCAGTCTGGAGTTGTTGGGCAGTCACTTGTCTGAGAGCAATTACTGGAGGAAGACTCCGGTTCACCAATTGATTGCAGGTCGGCGGTAGTTTTGTACAGCAGGTTTTGCGGTGCATGGATCTGTGTACTTTGAAGAGGGCGTTCTCCTTGAATTTCAAAGATGCCCATCATCCCTTCGTCGGCATGAGGTTCAACATGGCAGTGATACAGCCATTTGCCAGGCGTTTGTGCTTCCACATCGATGATGGATGCTTCCAAGGGCACGAATCCTGCGTTGTCGTTTTGAACGAGTACTGATGCCCATTGACCGTTAATAATCTCCCATCTATACATTGCGTGGTCGTGGACATGGAAGCTGTGTATGTCATTGCCTAAGTTTATGACATAGAATCTGACGAGTTCTCCTGGTAGCGCAGTGAATGTGGGACTTAAGGGCCACTGCCTCGCGTTTATTGTAAAGTATTTAGTTTGTCCGAAGCAGTAGGCGCAACCGTGCGCCATTGACAGCGAAAGTTGCCCGTAGACTTCGTTGAGGAAGACAAAGTACTGCTTGTCTGGCGTGGTCAACGGGTTGTTCGGATTACTTACGACTATCGCGCCGTAAAGTCCTTGTTGAATGTGAACAGAGATTGGATACCCATCATCCGAATGGCAGTGATACGCATATAGTCCTGGTCTGTCAGCCTTGAAACGATAAGTGTACTCCTGATTCGTCCCAATTATTCCACGATCGGAATATCCAGGGTCTCCTTGCGATCCATCTGAGGTTATGTTGTAGGAGAAACCGTGAACGTGTAAGCTATGTTTGAGGTTGTGCGGGTTCCTCAAGGTGATGTCTACAGTGTCGCCCACATTCGCCCATATGGTGGGTCCTGGAACAGTTCCGTTATAGCTCCACAAGGTGAAAGTTCTTCCAGGAACAGCTTCAACTCTGATTTCCTGAATTATGAGAGTAAGGCTTAGGCTCTGCGGCGCATAGGTGCCGCGAAATGTGCCGTACACCTGCGAGAACGCGAAAAGGTCGCGTATATCAACCGCTCCGTCATTATTATAGTCAAACGTGGGATCATACCCAAAACCCCTGACTTGTGCCAAGATTCCCGCAAAGACCAGAACTGTTAAGGCAATAATTACTATGTTTTTCCTTTTTGTCATTATATCACCTCCTCTCTCATACGAAAAACTGTTTTGATGATCCATATCATAATTATCTAAAGATTCTAAAATACTTTCATGGGCAGCTAGTATGGCAAGCGCCGATTCCCCAAACTCATCTTACTGCACAATTGGAAGTTTGCCTGTTGGTGGGGCCGGCAGGAGTTGAACCTGCGACCTACGGGTTTCTCCCATTGTTTGACCGCTCCAGAACTTCTTCATTCTCACCGGGCGGCGAGTCAGCAAACCCGTATTTATGGCTTGCTTCTGGAGCCCGTCGTCATCCCTGGCTAGACTACGACCCCACCGCTTTCTAGCCACTTTCACAACAAAGCACGCATAAAATATAACCATTATTCTCTACGGATTCAGTGGTACAACGCAAAGAGATCTTTTGAATCTAGGCAACGCTGAGCAGCGTGTGTTTTTAGTTTGACTTTCAGTTCAGGCGTTGTTCTGCACTTTGCTTGTCGTGTTTTGTGGTCGCGTAATCAGTCTTCAACCCGACACACGACCGCAAACAATAGAGCGACATAGAAGTAGTAGTCCACAAACACGCGGCGCAGACAACTACTTCTAAACAAAAACCCAGCTCGGCATTATTACCAATCCTAAGCGAAAGTTGATAACATCTGAAACAGAAATCGCCACAAACAGTCTGCGTTTGCATGTTCAACTACAACTATCCAGGCTATCTCAGCCAGCGCAACCATGCCGGGTGATGATGTCACTAGGAAAAGTCTAACGACGACGCGCACACAGCTTCAGCCGCAAAACACACTTACAACATCGTAGAAGAAGGCTAAAAGCGCTTATCCCGTTCTTCTTCTGACATTCCTTTTCCCGCTTCAGCCCAGAAGCGAAAACTATATCTGCTAATTCCCAGCGAGTTCTGTGGGGTTGCCGGCCATAGGGCGCGGGACCCACCCGATCCCGTTCCGAAAATAAGAGGCATCTGCAAATGGAGAACGTCTATCCAGAGTTGCTTGCTTGGTCGCACAATGAGCAAGCTAGATACGTACATGGGTTCGTCGACGGTGAAGGAGGACCCCGATTCTATCGTTGGCGCAGCGAAAGGAAGGGGCATCACATGCCTGAAGAACCTCATGTTCGAGCAATAACAATTTCAAACTCAGGTAGATGCCTGCTAAACACAGTTCAGCAGATGTTAAACAACCTCGGGATTAGATCGCGCATATACCTTGATGTGAGAAAAGGCCAACGAAAAGCAACCATGGATAGTTGGGTGCTTAAAATACTCGATAGAGAAAGTTTAGCGAAGTTCGGCCAAGACATTGGGTTTGGCGATCCTCGAAAGATGGATGTTCTCCAGCAGATAATCGCCTCTTATCGGAAACTCGGCAGTTAAACCGCGCTCCGTTCTCGGTTGTAGTGTGGTCTTCGGCCATGCGAAGCCGAGAAAGCTGGCTGCCCCACTCTCCCAAGGGCTAATCTACGTGGAATCACGAAACATTTTAATTGCTCTTCACCGTCTTTTCAGCATCCAACATGGAAAATTGAGGCAAAATCCTCAAGATTTATAACCAACCACAAGCAGTTGACATAAAAGATGACGATGCTACCCACATTCCCAATAACGTTACAAGGCATTTTTCCATCGGGAGACAACATCCTAGGATGGGTCTTCCAATTCGTTTTCCTAGCCATATTCGTAGTCTTCATGTTCTACGGACAACGAATCCAAATGACCATCATGGTACGCGAAGTTGAAGGCTCCCTCTTCAAACTCAAACTCATGCGAGACGAAGCCCGAAAAACCGCCATAAACAACGTCAAAGAAACAGGCAAACTCGAAACTGATCCAACGGGCCAAATCGACAGATTCCTCGAATACTTCGCCATCGCACCCGTAGACCTCGACCCTTCGGGAGTAATCTGGCGCCTAGAACACCTTATAGATGTAAGAGATGTACGCTTCAAAGACGACGTAAAACTCATGGCTCCCAAAGCAGATGAAACACAGATAAATAACCTAGAACTAATGCTCGAAGCTGCCCTAGCATTAAACCTCATCTACCGCGTAATCCGCCACTACTATCTACTGGGCAAAAAAACCCTCAGCCTATACGTCATAATGCAGCTCCAAATGATCCTGCCACTCATAATGCGCGAAGCCGAAGCCTACGCCGCAGCCCAAAAAGCCTTCACACTTGGCCAACCCATAGGCGACGGCGCAGGCGCCCTAGCCGCCGCCAGACTCATGCAAAACTACGAAAAAACCAAAGTCGAGAAAGACATGGTAATGGCACAAGTGCCAATCGAGGGAAGAAATGCATACGTATTGAAAGCCGAAGGACCAGGTGGAAACGTCGGCAAACCGGGCGAAGCCATAAAACAAGTAGTAGAGAAAAACAAAGGCAAAATCAGCCTAGCCATCCTCATAGACGCAGGACTAAAACTTGAAGGCGAAAAGACCGGCGAAGTCGCAGAAGGAATCGGCGTAGCCATTGGCGGCCCTGAAGTAGACAAATACAAGGTAGAGGAATCCGCGCTTAAACACAAAGTCCCAGTGAACGCCATAATAATCAGGGAGGATGTTGGCGACGCAGTCTCACCGATGAGAAAAGAAATCGTCGACGCCATTGATAGCGTCATCGACCGCGTGAAGCGACTTCTTCTCGAACGCACCAAGCCGGGCGATTCAGTTATCATCGCGGGGATCGGCAACACTATCGGAATAGGTCAATGAGGAAGGGATGAAAAATGAATGAAACAGTTTCCCCGGCAAGACGACTTCCCCCTACTCTGCTAGCAGTCATTATGGCTGCGTTTCTACTAGGGCTAGTATTAGTCTACTTGGGGTTAAACACATTCCTCAGCTCGCCGACAGCCACCGACGGCTTGTACATGGTAAGCATTGGAATGGTGACATTAGCGTTAAGCACTTACATGCTTTACCAAACCCGAAAGCGTATGATTCGACTCATCAGCATGGAAATGCAGCCCTTGTCGTCCACAGTACAGTGTCAAAAGTGCGGGTTAAAGAACATACGAGAGTTCAAGCGGGGCGACTATGTTTTCAAGGAAACCGATGAGAAATGCCCAAAAGACAACGAAAAAATGGTAATTCAAGCGATTTATCGCGAGGTTAAAGAGAAAGAAAAAGCCAAAGAACTTGGCTACTAGGTCAGAACCTCGCATCCATCCTTCGTAACCAAAACTGTGTGTTCTGCTTGTGCAACAGGTTTTCCGCTGACCTCAACGAAAACAGGATAAGCCATCAACGTTTTAGAAGATAAAAGCTCAGAGAAAGCTGCTTTGTGCTTGTCAGGAGGCACTACGTTCTGCAACCAACGCTCGGCAAAAGGTAACGTGTAAAAATTCTCTATGATGAAGTTGCACATTTTCAGGGCGTATTCATTTCGAAGGGTTTTCTGTTTTGCATAACGAAATATGCGTGCCTCTCTGCCACTCCCCACTCTGCCAGCCGCATTCTTTAAAGTCACGAAGGGTTCTATGGCGTACACTTCGTTAGCGACAACGCGGCTCGTTGAAACAACAGAAACATTGGGCAGGGATCTCCCGGAAACGTGCACCTCATACCTTGAGACTTGATGCCCAACTAGGTTCGACACGGGTTTAAGTCCATGAGCCTCTATAGTTCTCTGAATCGCGCCGCCAAACCGCGAGATGAACAATCCACCATGGATAGTTTTGACACCAGTATTTAATGCGGCTTCGGCTGCAACCACCAAGCCCTCAAAATCAGGGTTGAGGCACACTGTGACCGCGGTATCTGCGATGTATCCGTCTACGTGAACGCCGATGTCAATCTTCACGAGTGATCCAAGCGGCACGGTTCGCTTATCGTTCGGGGGAGATGTGTCATGGGCTGCGATCTCGTTGATTGACACGTTGCAGGGAAAGGCGGGTTTGCCGCCTCTTTGACGAATTGAGGTTTCTGTTTTTTCGCAGATGTCAATTATTGGCATGCCTTCCGAAACGGAGCGCTTCATGAGTTCTCGGACTTCAGCTGCGATTTTTCCTGCTCTGTAATATTTCTCTTTGACATCGGCTGAGAGACTCATGGCTTCACTACACCTTGTTGTAGGTTTAGCAGAAGTTAAAAAAACTTGCACCTGCATTCTCCGTGAACAAGGCTTAAGTATGGGCATCGGGCAATGATTTTGTTTGGTGACTGCCCTGGACTGGCGCTAGTTAAGGCAATGAGTTGCACCGTTTTCGGAGCAGTCGCTATCGAGTTCTATGCATTCAGTATGCATAGGTTTTTCAACCCAGATCATATATCAACTTCAACTAATTTGAAGGCGAAGTGAAAAAATATGGCAGCAGACCCGTCAGCTAAGACTGTAATCGACCCGTTTGGTACAACCGTCATCGAAGACTACGAGCGACTATACCAAGAATTCGGCATCAAACCATTCAAGCCTTTGTTGAGACAAATGCCAGATCCAAGCGCTGCAATGCGCAGAGGCGTAATCTTTGGTCACAGAGACTTCGAACGCATATTGGACGCCATGAGGAATGGTCAAGAGTTCGCTGTCATGAGCGGCATCAAACCCACGATGGAGTTTCACTTGGGCACGCTTCAGACTGCTCGCGAAGTCATCTACTTTCAACAGCACGGTGCCAAGGCTTTCTACTGCATAGCCGATGTGGAAGCTTACGAGGACAATCGCGTATCCTTTGAACGCAGCCAAAAATACGCGGTAGGCAACATAGCCGATCTGCTGGCTTTAGGATTCGACCCCAAAAAAGGCTACATCTACCAGCAGTCCAAGGAGAACCGAGTGAAGGATCTAGCCATCAGATTCGGCAGGGGCGTTACATTAGCCACGATGAAAGCGATTTACGGCGAACGCCACATGGGATTATACCTCTCAGCACTCATTCAAGCAGGCGACATCCTGCTGCCCCAGCTCAAAGAATTCGGAGGACCCAAACCCACAGTTGTGCCAGTTGGCATTGACCAAGATCCCCACCTGCGCCTCACTAGAGATTTAGCCTTCAAGTTTCGCAGAAGATACAACTTTGTCCCACCATCATCAACCTACCACAAACTCATAAAAGGACTGGACGGCTCACCTAAGATGAGCAAACGCAGCCCGATGACTTATTTCACATTGCAGGAAAGCCCAGAAACCATATCAAGAAAGATATCAATGTCTTTCACTGGCGGGCGGCCAACAGCAGAAGAACAACGCCGCATAGGCGCTAACCCAGACATCTGCCCAATCTACGACCTGTATCTATTTCATTTCTTTGAAATAGACGAAGACGCAGCAAAACTCTATGCCATCGAATGCAAGGGCGGCAAAATCCTGTGCGGTGAAGACAAACAACGCCTCATTAAACTGGTAGTTGATTTTGTCAAGGAACATCAGCGCAAAAGGCGAGGATACATTGACAAGGCGAGACAAATATTGAATGTTGAATAGTTATCGCGAAACAGATAAGCATAAATAAGGTTGTTGAATATCGGTTTGACTGTGATAGTGATGCCCTGCCAATTTCGTGTATGACGCTTCTGATACCGTTGTTGGCTACGGTGGGGCATGGTAGAGCTGTAGAAACTTCTATACGATGTAGCCCCATCACTATACTGCATTACCGCAATTCATCCACAGCCGTTGACCCAAGGCTCCT
>Ga0315314_1001686_pt1 | contig 19277 bp, 17 predicted proteins | sample TDP9_MG_FD_203631 | JGI IMG/M metagenome (GOLD analysis project Ga0315314, IMG submission 203631) | Freshwater sediment microbial communities from Lake Towuti, South Sulawesi, Indonesia - TDP9 | ecosystem: Environmental > Aquatic > Freshwater > Lake > Sediment | place: Indonesia: South Sulawesi... | reverse complement strand
CTTATACCTTTCAAAGAAATCACTGAGGTAAAGAATTGGGTACTCAAGATAACCCTTCTCGCAGAGATAAAAAGTAATCAAAAGTCGCCCCACCCTCCCATTGCCGTCAAGAAATGGGTGGATTGCTTCAAATTGGTAGTGCATTAGAGCACATTTGATAAGCGGGGCAATGGAATCATCGCTATGAAGAAACTTTTCCCATTGAGTGAGTGCCTCATTCATTTCCGGAACAGGCGGTGGTACATATGTCGCATCAGCGAGAGAACATCCCGGAGGTCCAATCCAGTTCTGAGTAACCCTAAATTCACCGGGTTTCATCTTTTCTCCTCTTACACCTTCCATAAGTTTCAGATGAATTTCTCTAACCAATCTCAAACTGAGGGGCAGTTCCTTAAGTCTGGAAAGCCCATAATTCATAGCTCTCACATAGTTCAAAACTTCCAGAACATCTGCGTGCTTCGGTTTTTCCTTTGAGGCTTCGTAATAGAAAATATCAGAAAGTGAAGCCTGAGTACCTTCAATTTTTGAACTTTGAACTGCTTCCTTTCTAACATAGGGAGCCACGAGTAGGTTAGGATTTGGGATAAGTTTACTTAAAGACTTGAGGACACCCATACCGCGGTCTGCCTCAGACAAAATTCCAACAAACTCTGCAGAAAACTTATCCAGACCTGGCGGAGGCAAAGGATTAGGGACAAAAGCCCAATAATTTGTAGAAGTCTTAATAGGTCGTCCTGTTGGACTATTCTTGAATTTTCCTATATCCATTTGGGAGTATTTTACATTATTATCAAAGAAATGTCAAGTATATTTTGATAGGAAATATGCTTATATAAGTGAACTTTGATAAAGTTTCGAATTATCAAAGCAAACGGCTATTTATTTTGATGTTAACGAACTTTATAAAAACGGGCCTCTATACGAGACCCATTTCTGACACTTACTCTTACTCTCCCGTTCATTAGGCCGGACGATCATAATTTTGGGCCCCCCCTCACCCCTGGCCGCCCGCCCATTCTGGGCCTTAACGGCCAGGGTGGCTCGTGCCAGGCACGGGCAGGCTAAACCCTCTCCCCCAGGGGAGAGGGAATTATTATTCATAGGGAGAGGGAATTATTTTTTACGCGGTAGTGAGCGCTTGCCATCAGGTTTGACCGCGGAAATTTTTATGCTTGTAACCGAATTTGCAATTTCGCTTATTTTCTGATGAGGTATTTTTAAATTTTCAATTAGTGCTTTCGCTGTGGGGTCATTAGCCATACACTCAATGGGAAAAGATGTTTCATCAATTATTTTTACTTCCTGAAAACCCGCTTCTTTTATTCCATTTATATATTCGTCTTTCAATATTGCTCCGGAAAGGCAGCCAACATACGCTTCAACCGATTTTTTTATGAAATCTGGAAGCTCTTTTAACAAAACTATATCCGATACCATCAACCTGCCACCTGGTCTAAGTGCTCTGAAAGATTCTACAAAAACTCTTTTCTTATCAGAGGAAAGGTTTATTACGCAATTTGAAATAATTACATCAATAGAATTATCACGAACTGGTAGATTTTCAATCTCACCGAGTCTGAACTCAACATTTTCATATCTCCCTTTCTTGGCATTTTCTCTTGCTTTTTCAACCATTTCGGGCGTCATATCTACACCGATAACTTTTCCTCTCTTACCAACTTTATTCGCAGCGAGAAAACAATCGAGACCGGCACCTGAACCAAGGTCAAGAACTACTTCGCCCTTTCTCAAATTTGCCAGAGCTACAGGGTTGCCACAACCGAGACCTAAATTTGCACCTGCTGGAACTCCTTTCATTTCTTCATCACTATATCCAATTTTCTTACTAATGTCCCTTGCCAGGTTTGTGTTCCCACAACAAGATTTAACTGGAGTACAACATGGATTATCCTGGCTGGCTATCTTTGCATAACCTTCTCTTACAATTTTCTTGATTTTTTTATCCTTCATTTTTTCCTCCCCGGAAAGAATACCTGATAGCGCCTTGGGTACAACCATCAACACACTCGCCACATAAAATGCATTCTGAATTTTTCATAGAACCTTTCTGCACCATTCCATTAACATCAAGACTCATAGTGCAGTTCTTACTGCAAGTTTCGCAGTTGATGCATTTATCTTTATCTGTCTCTAAGTAGCGAAGCAAAAATTATAAAACTACCTGCAACTATTCCCTGAGAAGCACCTTCAATTATTAAAACCGGTGAGAGATAAAATATTGTAACTGGAAACAAGAAAAACGAAATCAAGATGAGTGCTTTTCTAACTCTTTGTCTTTTCATTAATACTTTTACCTATCACTTACTGGAAAAACAATAGCCATAATTTATTGTCTGTTCATCCTTTATGATTATACTTTATTTCTATATAAAATTCTATCTCAAAAGTAAAGGAAAAGTTCGGATTCTGAGGGGGTCCGTATTAATGTAGGGGTTCGATTTATCGAACCCGCAAGAACGGGCTCAATAAATTGAGCCCCTACATGAAATAGACAATCTTGGACTTTTTCAAAGACCTGGAAATAATACTCGACAAAAGATATTCTAATCACTATAATATAATTCTAAAACTGGACTTAGGTACTCCTCATATTAGTGTAACATTTCATCCACCTCTATCGTCTAAATAGTAGAGGTGTAAAAAGGTGCAAACTGAATGGAACAAGATTTTGAACTCCTTGCTAAGTTCAAAAAGGGTGATCAGCAAGCATTTGAATTGCTGGTGAGAAAGTACAAAATGGCTGTTTTCAATACAATCTATTCTATTATTGGTGATGCTCAGGAAGCAGATGATGTTGCTCAGGAAGTTTTCCTTAAAGTTTATACTAAAGCAGGTAGTTTTAAAAAGAAATCTTCTTTCCCTACATGGCTTTATAGAATTACGGTTAACAGCTGTCTCGATGAACTCAGGGAGAGAAAAGATAAGATTATATCCCTCGAGACAGAATTTGACCGGGATGAGGAATTAAAGTTGAAAGATGTTTTAGCAAGTAAGGAAGGAGATATTACTGAAGAGTTGAAAAGGAAAGAATTAGAGGATATTATCCAGAAAGCGATGAATTCTTTGCCAGAAAGGGACCGTATTATTCTAACTTTGAAAGAAATGGATAGGCTATCTTATAAGGAAATTTCTCAAATAATGAAAATTTCTCTCGCTAAAGTAAAGGTATGGCTATTCAGAGCTCGACAAAAACTAAAAGGAAAATTATCATTTCTTTATCCAGAGGAGTGAATTATGTCCTGTAACAAATTTAGAATATTATTATCGGCTTATCTTGACCAGGAAATAACAAAAGATGAAGAGAAAAAATTACTTAATCATCTTAAGACCTGCGCTGACTGCGCCAGAGAATTAGAATATCTGAAACAGATAAAACGGATATTTGTCATAAAAGGAAAGAGAGAACCCCGGGAATTTTTTGAAACCAGATTGTTTGAGCATATTAAGAATAAAGCAAAGCAGCCGATACGGCGGGCATATTTCCCGGTGTTTAGAAGAACGGTTGTCGTAATTTCAATTCTCTTTTTAGTGATAGCGGGATGGGTCAACTACAAAAAGCTTTTTTATCACAAAACAACTGAAATAATATCGGACTTACTGGTTGATGACGAGACAGATGAGAATTTTCAAGAAGAATTATTGGTAACCTATTATAGCCCTCTTAAATAGAGGAAAGGAGGTAAGAGAAATGAAACTTATTTTGAGAAGTCTTTTGATAGCGAGCCTATTCTTCCCTTTCTTTAGTCTGCCAGGTGCAAAAGCAAGGGAAGGGTGGATGGGTAAAGAAAAGACGGAAACGATAGAAGAAAAGAGAGAGGAGTATCATCAGAAGCGTTTAGAAAGGTTGTCCAGGGAACTGGGACTGACTAAAGAGCAGGAAGAAAAAATCTCTCAAACTATGGAAGAGGGTTGGAGAAAAATCAAGGAAGAAATGAAAAAAATGCGAGAACGGACCCTGGCTATTAAAAAAAATACTGATAAGCAAATTGAAAAATTGCTAAACCCTGAGCAATTAGAAAAATTTAGAAAGCTTAAAGAAGAACTCAGAGAAAAAAGAGAAAAAAGCATTAAGGAACGCCCGATGAATAGAAGGGGAGGAAAAAGACATTTTGAACCAGAATATGGCGAATAGATTGACAGGACTATCAAAGGAGGGTTTAACAATGAGGATAAATATTAAGACGATTTTACTTATTTTTCTGGCAGGTCTTACCTTAAATACGGTCAATTGTAATGTAGTTGCTGGCTACGACGGAAGTAGAAACAGGAATATACGTAGAGAGCGGGGTTGGCCATATCCCGGAAGACATTTTGTTATTAATCACAGAGGTAGGAGATACTTTTATCATAACGGGTTATTCTTTAGGAAATCAGGTATTAAGTTTGTCATAGTTGCTCCCCCGATAGGTGCAATAGTACCCGTTTTGCCCTTTGGATTTGTAACATTTACTTTCGGTCCAAGGATAGTTTATTACTATTTAGATGGCGTTTATTATAAACCGGTACCTGAAGGATATGTAGTTGTGCCAGAAAGCGAGTTTGAAAAGTATAAACAACAGAAAGAAACTCTAAAAAAAGAGGAATCAGATAAAAACGTATCCGGAGAAGAATATGTAGTAAACATCCCGAATTCTGATGGTAGTTTTACTCCCGTAAAACTTAAGAAATCCAATAATGGCTATATAGGTCCCCAAGGAGAGTTTTATCAGGGACATCCTTCTGTAGAACAGTTAAAAGTGCTCTACGGCAAGTAAAAATAGCGTAATGAAAATATCTGAATCTGGTATTATTGTCAAAGGAAGGTTTCTAAGAAAAGTGGGTAATAGGATACCTAAATATGCAAAGTTTCTCATAATGTTTCTATTGTTCTTGTCTGTTCCTCTGATAGAAGCAAGAGCCGAGGAAATACTCACCTGGGAGGATTGCGTCAAAGAAGCAAAGAAAAATCACCCTGATTTACTTTCAGCAAAAGAAAAACTAAATCAGACCAAAGCCAACAAAGCAATTACCAGAAGTAACCTTCTACCTCAGATAAGCAGTAGTGTGAGCGGAAGAACCTCAAAAACAGCCGGCGAAAATGGAACAGACTCATATTCATACGGCATAACAGGAAAACAGACGTTATTTGATGGCTTTAAGACTTTTTCTGATTTGGCAGCTGCCTCAAAAAACATAGAATCAGCGCAATACAATTACCAGGTAACTTCATCCGATATAAGATTAAGCTTAAGAACTGCTTTTGTTGAGCTTTTGAGGGCCCAGGAACTCTTACAGATTACAGAAGATATCGCCACACGGCGAAAACAGAATGTAGAGCTGGTAAGATTACGTTACGAGGTAGGAAGAGAACACAAGGGTTCATTATTAACTGCTCAGGCAAATTTGGCTCAGGCAGAATTTGAAGTTGCTCAGGCGAGAAGGAATATTGATTTGGCAGAAAGGCGGCTGACCAAGGAATTAGGACGAACAGAAATGGTGCCAGTTAGAGCCAAAGGAGATTTTGAGATTAAGTATTCTTATCAAGAAAAACCTGATTTTGAGCGTTTATCTCAGAATACCCCTTTTATGCAAGGACTTATTGCCAAAAAAGAAGCAGCCAGATTGGGTTCAAAATCTGCCAAGGCGAATCTCTTTCCTCAAATATCCGCCAATGCGAGTACAGGAGGAAGTGCCTCCCACTGGCCTCCTGACAGAAATGAATGGTCAGTCGGGGTGGGTTTATCTCTTCCTCTATTTGAAGGCGGGAGTCGAACAGCCGAAATTTCCAGAGCCAACGCCGCATTTAAACAAGCAGAGGCAGATGAGAGAAGTGGCCGTGACAGTGTGATTTTAACATTGGAAGATACCTGGATAGGATTGCAGGACGCGATAGATAGAATTAAGGTGCAACAAAAATTTGTGGAGGCAACCGAAGAGCGGGCAAAGATAGCCCAGGCGCAGTATTCAACTGGACTTATTTCATTTGATGACTGGACAATTATTGAGGATGGTCTAGTTACAGCTAAAAAGTCTTTCTTAGATGTTCAAGCAAATGCTTTAATTGCTGAGGCTAACTGGATTCAGGCAACAGGAGGAATGTTAGATGAGGAATAAGAAAAGGATAATTAGTCTTGGTTTACTGATCGTCGCAGTTATCGCCACAACTTTAGTAATAAGGGCAAGACAAAATAAGTCCTCAAATGAGGTCATTAGAGAAATAAGCCCCACTTATGGCAATATCCGGTCTTTCTTGTCCATAACAGGCACAGTCCAGCCCCAAAACCGCTTAGAAATCAAACCACCCATCAGCGGTCGGGTTGAACAGATTTTAGTTAAAGAAGGCCAAAAAGTTAAAGTCGGCGAGACCATCGCTTGGATGAGTTCAACGGAAAGGGCAGCTCTTTTAGATGCGGCTCGCTCGCAAGGTAAAGAAGCATTGAACTATTGGAAGGAAGTTTATAAACCCACACCTTTAATAGCGCCAATTGATGGAGAAGTAATCGTGAGAGCAGTCGAGCCCGGCCAGACTGTCACTTCTAATGACGCTGTAATTGTCCTGTCGGATCGCCTCATTGTTAAGGCTCAGGCTGATGAGACCGATGTGGGAAAAATAAAAATCGGTCAGGAAGCAATCATTACTTTAGATGCTTATCCTCAAATAAGAATTGAAGGAACGGTTGACCACATATCCTATGAATCTAAGATTGTAAGTAATGTTACTATTTATGAAATAGATATCCTTCCGAAAAAGGTACCTGAGGTTTTCCGTTCAGGTATGAGCGCTAATGTAGATATTATAGAAGCAAAAAGAGAAAATGTTTTACTTATCCCTCTCGAGGCAGTTAGACAGGACAGAGAAGGGAGTTTCGTTTTATTAAGCCAGGGTAAAGGAACGAGACCTCTTAAGCAGACCGTTAAGCTCGGCATTTCTGATGACAAAAATGTGGAGGTTATTTCAGGCCTCGGGGCAAACGATAGAGTGGCAGTTGTGCCCGAGAGGTACCTCTCCTCAAGAAGTGCTAGTGGTAGCTCAACTGGAAACCCGTTTACGCCATTTGGCGGAAGGCGACGATAATATTGTAGGGGTTCAATTCAACAAATTGATCCCTCTCCCCTTGGGGAGAGGATAGAGGTGAGGGGGTCCCATATCCAATGTAGGGGTTCAATTCATCGAACCCGTAGAAATACATAATGTAGGGGTTCAATTTATTGAACCCGTTTAGACGAAATTCCTGGAGTAGGTAAAGAATATGATAGAATTAAAAAATATAACCAAGACTTACAAGACTGGCAAAGTTGAAGTCCAGGCTTTACGCAACGTATCATTAAAGATTGCTCCTGGAGAATTTGTTGCTATTATGGGTCCTTCTGGTTCTGGAAAATCAACCCTTCTCCATATATTGGGCTTCTTAGACAGACCCGATTCCGGCTCATATAATTTAGACAAAAGGGAAATAACCAACCTTACCGATAATGAATTAGCCATAGTGAGAAACCGATTAGCCGGTTTTGTATTCCAACAATTTCATCTACTCCCCAGAATGAGCGCCTTAGAAAATGCAGGGCTCCCTTTAATCTATGCAGGAAAACACCACCTGGAAAAGGCTGGCGAAAAGATTAAAGAGGTTGGCCTCAGCGAGAGAGCATCTCATCGCCCCAGCGAACTTTCCGGAGGTGAACAGCAGCGAGTAGCCATTGCCCGCTCCCTGGTGAATGAACCTTTGATTATTTTAGCTGACGAGCCCACAGGCAACCTCGACACAAAAAGCGAAGAAGAGATTGTTTCAATCTTGGAAAATTTGAATCAAAAGGGCAAAACTATTATTATGGTTACTCACGAAAAAGAAATTGCTCAACATGCAAAAAGAATCATTTATATGCGCGATGGCGAGATTATCTCTGATGAAAGAAAAGGTACTGGCGCTCAAGAATATTCTCCAATCCCGGTGGATATTTCCCTGGACAATATCTTATCTCAGTCCCACCGTTCGGGAGTAGGAGCCGAATTTATAGCCCACTTCCGTCAGGCTATTTATGCTATTGTATCGCACAAAATGCGTTCGATTCTTTCTATGCTGGGTATTCTTATCGGCGTTGCCGCAGTAATTGCTATGCTCGCCCTGGGCCAGGGAGCAAAAGAGTCCATTTCTCAAAGACTCGCTTCTTTAGGTTCAAACCTGTTAACAGTGAGACCAGGTTCGCACCGTACGCACGGCGTGGCCTTAGAAGCAGGGGCAGTTACGCGCTTTACTTTACGCGATGCAGAGGAAATGTCTAAACTGCCCCAGGTAAGAAGAGTTTCTCCTTCGGTTTCCGGTCGTGGGCAAGTTGTGTATGGTAATAAAAACTGGAATACGCGGGTTCAGGGCACGGGAGAAGATTATGGCCTGATGCGAGCAGCTACTCCTGTTATCGGCAGGTTCTTCACGGATGAGGAGTTAAGGATACGCAGAAAAGTAGTTTTACTTGGCCAGACTGTAGTAAGAGAACTTTTCGAAAATACCAATCCCCTCGGCGCATCAATTAAGATAAATCGCATAAACTTTGACGTAATTGGTGTTCTGCCAGAAAAAGGTGCTACTGGCTGGCATGACGAGGATGATTTAGTGGTCATCCCCGTTACTACAGCTATGTATCGGCTTCTGGGAAAAGAATATGTTGATAACATTGACGTGGAGGTAAGGGACGCCAGCCTTATGCAACAAGCTCAGGACTCAATAAGTACACTTATTATTGAACGCCACCGTCTTAATAATAAAGAGAGTGAAGATTCCTTCGAGATTCGGAATATGGCTGAAATTCAGGAAACCGTAGAGAGCACAGCCAAAACGATGACCTGGCTTCTGGGTTCAATTGCTGCCATATCTCTTCTGGTGGGAGGGATAGGCATTATGAATATTATGCTCGTTTCGGTAACCGAGCGCACAAGAGAAATAGGTCTGCGTAAGGCAATAGGAGCGCGCAGCGTAGATATAATGACTCAGTTCCTCATTGAATCAGTGGTTATGACCTTTATCGGGGCACTAGTTGGTATTGCCTTCGGTTCGGGTATAGCCTGGCTTCTGTCAATCTTTGCCGGCTGGGCAACAAAGGTTTCCGCTTTTTCTACTATAATTGCCACAACATTTTCTATTGCCGTAGGCATAGGTTTTGGCCTCTGGCCGGCTCGGCAGGCTGCAAAACTCAATCCCATCGAAGCTCTCAGATACGAATAAATTCCCTCTCTGCTCGCGCTCTTCGGGTCTTTCGGCTACCTCGGATGTCGCCAATCCCTATCAGCCAAGTGCTGTCAGGACTGGCTCTCCGGGCCTTAGGTAGATGTTTATACGAAAGTTCCTATATTTCATCTTACAAGTCCAAATTTACCTGTTTTCCTACCACCAAACCTCCTAATAAGTTTTGCCTTAATTAAAGGATTTATAAGAAAATGCGCTCCTTGAACTGTCACTTTTAACACTGAGGATATTTCTCTTGCTGTTAAGTTTCCTGACTCGTGTAAAAGCAGTAATAATTTTTCCTGCTTAGGCGTTAAAGACAATCTCTCAAGTTCTTTTGTTTTTGGTAGAGATATGACCCTTTCCCAAGCACGCTCAAGCGATTCCGCTATTATCTCTAAGTAAAACTCAAGCCACTGCGTCAAATCACCTTCTTGTCCATGAACACTGCTTAACGCTGAATAATAATTTTGTTTATGTTCATAAATGATATCATCAATCGCAAATATATGCAATGTATCAAAGTTGTGTCTTAACAATTCCCATGTTCCCAGCGTCCTGGCAACTCTCCCGTTACCATCAACAAATGGATGGACTGCTACAAAATGGTAGTGGATAATTGCTGATGAAATAGCCGGTAAATACCTTTCTGATTCTCTGTTTATCCATTCCAGTAATTCGTCCATTAGTTCAGGAACTTTTCCTGGTGATGGCGGGGTATATATAATATTTCCTACTCCATTTACTATGTAGTTCTGCACCGTCCTGTAAACTCCTACAGGTTCGTGCTCAACCGTTCCCTGTCCTATTATTCTGTGAAGTGTGTAGATATCTTCGTTAGTCAAAAATTTTTTATGTGCATGCTTACCGATATACCGGAGCACTGCAAGATAGTTAACCACAGCTCTTTCTGTCATACTCAAGTCCCTATTAATTCTTCTTTCTGAAGCAAGAGCTTTGATTTCTGGTAAACTCAAAACAAACCCTTCAATAGCAGTTGACCCCATTGCATTTCTTATTGCTGTCTCTTTTTGCAATGCTGGCTTCCAAGCAACCTGAATAGGTGCACTAATTATCCGTTCACGTAAAGAACTTATCTCATCAATGAGTTTAGCTAAATGTAATGATATAGAAAATTTTGGTTCTAACATACGGTTATATAGTACTGTCTCCAGTAGATATTAAAGCATATTTAAAGTAATATTTCAAGTGATTATTACGCCTAAACCTTCTTCACTTACCCCCTCACCCAGACCCTCTCCCCCTGGGGGAGAGGATAAAGCCTGCCCGTACCTGGCATGAGCCACCCTGGCCGTTAAGGCCCAGAATGGGCAGGCGGCCAGGAGTGAGGGGTAATTCCTCGGCGTTCGTCCTTCCAGTCCCGGGGCACTCACCGTCTCGCGCCGGGAGTTCATAATTATTTCAAAGAATCCCAAATGATAATATAGCATATTCATTCAAATTAGTAAACGACTTTCAATGGTGGCTTGGAGAAATGGAGCAGAACTTGGCGGGGCAATAAAACAACAATTTTATCAGGCGAGAGTGTAAAGGGCGCTAAGTCCTTTGCTGAATTGACTTTTTTACTATCCAATAAAAACATCTTCAACCGGATATCTAAAACTTCCGAAAATCCTCTTTCCAATAAGCGCAAAGCCAACTGTTAAAGGACCAACCCTTCCGATAAACATTGTGATTATCAGAAATAGTTTGCTTATATTGTTTAAGTACGCTGTGATACCCGTGGAAAGGCCGACATTTCCCAGAGCCGATACAATCTCAAATAGAATCTGATGAAATTGAAACTTTTCCACAGATGTCAAAATTATCATATCCCCAGCACATACTATGAGAAATAGAAACAAAATGGCAAAGGCTTTTCTTATTGCATCTTCCGAAAGTCTTCTTTTTTGAAAATTAACGTCCTTATCGCCTAATATATAAGATTTTGAACAGAGATAAATTGTCCCTATGGTTGTGGTTTTTATGCCTCCGCCAGTGCTCCCGGGAGAAGCTCCTATAAACATAAGCACAACCAGCATAAATAGGCTTGTCGAAGAAATCTTACCTATATCCACACTATTGTAACCGTCTGTTGTCTGAGCCGTAACTGCCTGAAACAGAGAAATCAAGACCCTGTCAGGGAAATGAAAAGACCCATCCCAATTTTCAGACACAAGGAAAACTATAGTTCCAATCAAAACAAGCACGAGGGTTGTTATAATGGCTAATCTGCTGTGAATAGACAATTTTCTGTACATTTGGCGATTTATCACTTTCTTAATCAAAGTATAAGATTCATTTATCACATAAAAGCCTATGCCTCCTATCAAAGATACAAAAATAATAGTCAAATTAATAGGTATGTTTTTACTAAAAGAAATCAAGCTATCTGGCAACAACCCAAAACCAGCGGTGCAGAAGGCATTGATAGAGTGGAAAAAACCAAAATAAAAAGCTTTATGCAGAGGGAATCTTTCCAGCCAACAAAAACTCAGTATAATGCCTCCTATAAACTCAAAAATAAAAGTAAAGGCTATGACTCTTTCAAAAAATTTTAAGGTATAACCTGGATATGCACCGGAAACGGACTGGGAGGCCACGAGATGACCTCTCATAGATAATTTCGCCTGCATCAACAAAGCGAGAAAAACAAAAATGGCCATATATCCCAAACCTCCTATTTGGATATCAATCAATAGGACTATTTGACCAAACAAAGAATAAAAGCTTCCTATGTCAACTGGCGTAAGGCCTGTCGTACTTATGCCTGAGGTTGCTACAAAGAACGAATCGAGAAAGGGCTGCCTCTGCCCGCTCGCAGAAGAAATCGGAAGTGAAAGTAAAATAGCAACCGTGGTTATGACAAACAGGTATCCTATGACCAGGAGCTGAATGGTTGATAATTTCTTTAAAAATTTCATACAAATTCACCTGTTTAAAAACTAAGCGTATCGTTAAATAGTAATCCTAAAGGAAGACAGATGACAAGTCAAAAAAATGTCAAAATTCTTAGAGAGGTGGTCGATGCTACTCTGATGGGCCGCGGAATCTGTATCCGATTCCTGATTCGGTGAGTACATATGTTGGTCGGTCAGGATTGGGCTCGATTTTATTACGCAGGTTACTTATAGTTACGCGAAGAAGATGGTCTATCTCCTCAAGCTCATCGCTCATATTCCAAACTTCTCGCAGGATTTGCCGGTGGGTTAACACCTTGCCAGCATTGAGTATAAAAACCTTAAGAATGTCATATTCCGTGGGCGTCAAATGTATGGGTTTGCCTTTAACCTGGACTATTCTTTTCGTAAAGTCGATAGAAAGATTATCGCATTCATAAACAGAATCTTCTTCTAATGGAACCATTCGGCGCATAACTGCTCTCATGCGCGCCAGAAGCTCTCCCATGCTGAAAGGTTTAGTTAAATAATCGTCTGCGCCACCGTCAAGCGCGGCAATCTTGCTCTTCTCATCTTCTCTAACCGTCAAAATAATAATGGGGGTTTTGACTCTTTTCCGTAATTCGCCCACAACTTCCACTCCATCCATATCAGGAAGACCTAAATCGAGAAGTATTATATCCGGATGCGAGGAAACCGACATCTCTAATGCCTCTTCGGCGTTTCCGGCTTCAAATATATGATAGCCTTGCGCTGAAAGCGAAACCCGCAGGAACCTTCTTATTGCCTTTTCATCATCAACGACTAATATCCTTAATCTTTCCCTTGCATCTTCTTTCATACAACTGATTGTTCAACCTCATTGAAAGGGCAGTTCAATAGTAACTGTCGTCCCCTTGTTCTCAATACTATCAATCCATATTTTCCCTTTATGCGCCTCAACGATACCCTTACAAATAGAAAGCCCTAAGCCGATTCCTTGTATCTTCTTCACCCGCTCAACGCGATAGAATTTATTGAAAACCTTCGGGATATCTTCTTTGGGAATCCCAAATCCTTCATCCTTAATAGCAATCTGCAATTTATCTTTTACCCTTTGAGCAGAAATATAAAGGGATAAATTAGGTGGAGAATACTTAACAGCATTATCAATCACATTTGTCAAAACTTTTGCAATTAATGTGAAGTCTATCGGAATATCTGGCAAATCCCTGGGTATATCAATATGAATATTTCTATCCTCCAGGTCTTGCTTTAACTCTTCTAATGAAACTCCCACAACATCCCTAATTTCACAGGGCTGGCAAGAAAGGTTAAGAGCCCCGGCTTCTATTCTTGTCATATCAAGGAGATTTCCGACAAGTCGATTTAACCGTGATGACTCATTATAAGCTGTTTTTATGAGTTCAATCTCCGCATCCTTATCTAAATGTTTTCCGTCATTGAGAATACTACTAAGGGCACCAGTAATGGAGACTAACGGCGTGCGCAAATCATGAGATATCGAATTAAGAATCGCTGCTTGAAGTCTTTCCTTTGCCTTTAATAATTCAATCTGTGCTTGGCGGCGGTTTGCCTCAATAGCACGTTCGCGTGTTTTCGTAGTAAGCTGGCTAATTACAACGCCTACAATAAAAAGCCCAATAAAAGTAAGAATATACTGTGCATCGTAAACGGTGAAGGTGAATCTTGGCGGAATAAACAAAAAGTCAATAACAATAACACTGACTATAGAGGTAAAAATTGCCGGGCCACGGCCCCAAAGGCTGGCTGCAACAACAACCGCAAGAAGATAAAGCATAACCAGGTTAGTTGGTTCAATGCGCCTCTGAACAAATTCTCCCAGAAGCGACATAAAGGCAACCAGTCCTAAACTCTTGACATATCTCCATACTACCTTTTTGATTCTAATGTTCATGTAGAAAATGGGGACAGCTGCCTATTTTCTCAAAGAATGATCGCTGTCCCTATTTTTTATGATATAAAATAACGCACCAAAAGTCAACCTGACAAATCCCTTTTTGATGCGGAATTTAGAAATCTTAGATTGGAACATAAAATGATACATTGACATTTCGAAATATCTGTATAGCAGACTTCGTAAGGAGTAGCAGACTTTAATCTGCGTGTAGAATTCGAGATACGGTTTCAACCATGCAAAGGAGATTTGGGCCGACTTTAGTCGGCCCCTACGCCTTTCACAAGGACTCCAGAGGTCTTGGAGTCCTCCCGAAAGAGAGGGGGTTTAGTTTTCATCCGCTGCTCCCAATTCTCCGATAATCCTCGCCAGGATAAAATCGTTCTCCGTTAGCCCTCCCGCAGCGTGGGTGAATAAGATTATTCTCAATTTATTGTAAATTATAGTCATCGTGGGATGATGTCCTTGTTCTTCAGCTATAATTGAGACAATGTCCAGGAAATACTTCGCCTCCTGGAAATCTTTAAACTTGAATTCCTTTACCAATTTTTTGCCTTCCAGCAATTCCCAGCCAGGGGAATGAATAAGGAGCTCTTCTATCTTTTCTTTTGGCAATGCAGGAACTACTCCTTCGCAGGGCTTACATTTAGTAGGAAGCGGCCCTTGTTTCACATAAAGGCCGGGGTTCTTTAATATCTCTTCTAAATTCTTTAGGGCATCCTCATAATCGGGCGGGGTTGCCAGCTCTTTAACAATCTGTATATATCTGACAACATCGTTTTTGTCCAGGATTATCACTGCCCTGGCTAAAAGATTCAGTTCCTTTATGAGTAGTCCATAGTTTATACCGAAAGAAGAAAACTTATAATCAGACATTACCTTCACATTGGTAATGTCAAATGTTTCACAAAATCTTTCTTGTGCAAATGGCAAGTCCTTGCTTATCCCTAAAATTATAACCTGCGGGGAAATCTGCGAGGCTCTTTTGTTGAACTCTTTTACCTGTAAATCACAAACGCGAGTATCCAGAGAAGGAAAGGAAGTAATTAATTTTATTTTACCCTTAAAGTCAAGGAGGTTGACCTCCTTCAAATCCTGTGAAGTAACCTTGAAATCTGGTGCAATGACCTCTGTCTTTAGAACTCTGCCTACCAAAGTTACGGGATTCCCTTTAAATGTTATCCTTCTTATCATTGATACCTCCATAAAATCCATTTATATCTTGACTAAAGACGGCTTCGCCAGATTAATGGACCGAACAAGAAAAACAAGGGTCATAAGCCCTTACCAATTCCTCGCACAAGAGTTTGATATCGTCCCTTTTTTCGTTCATATTCTCTTTCACCAGTTTTTTTAAATCCTTTTCGATATTGAGAAAATTGTGCGAGGTCGGGGTTACGATATTTGCTTCCTCCACAATGCCTTTTCTGTTTATCCTGTACCAATGGTAAAGAAGTCCCCGAGGCGCCTCAGTTACCGCGCCGCCTTCCCCGGCATTAATCTCGACATTGCGCTTCTCATTTTTAAAAGAATGTGATTCAATCAACTGTACACATCTTTGCACTCCGTCAAATACCTCCAGCGCCTGAGCCAAATTATTGTAAAAAGGGTTATTGTTGGGAAGTCGAAACTCCACATCCTCTGCCAGCCTCTTGGTCTCATCCTGCAATTTATCAAATTTAATATGCAACCTGGCTAAGGCGCCGACCATAAACGGACCTCTTCCCTTTATTACTGATTGCTTCGCCATAGCGTAATTTACCTGAGACTCCTGAAAAGAATTCTTATAGTCATCAACTGAAATATCGAGTCCTGCGGTTGAGACGATTCTGCCTCCATTTATTGCGTATTCTTCATTGTCATACAATGCTACATATTCTGAATCAGAGTGGAAATCCGGAACTTTTAAAGAGGCAATGTCTTTTACTACCCTTCTGGCTTCATCTCTTATTTCCTTAAGCTTTGTTAGCATACTATCAAAAAGAGTTTTGCCAGGAACAGTCGTGTAACCGCCGGGCATAGAGGTAACCGGGTGCAACGCCCGGCCGCCGATTAGACCGGTTAACTGATTCATCACTTCCTTCAGCCTCACTAAGCGCTCCATCTCAGTTTTGAAAGCAGGTAACATTTGCAGAACCCCGGCGTATCCATAATAATCCGGCATCGCCAGCATATACAAATGGACTAAATGGCTGGCAACATTCTGGCTTATGGACATAATATTTCGTAAGATTTTCGTCTGTTCGCTCACCTTAATATCCATTGCTTTTTCGATAGCTAAAATAGCTGTGGTCATATGGGAAACGGGACAGATACCGCATATTCTGGAAACTATGTCGCCCACTTCGTCATATTTTCTTCCTACCATAAATCCTTCAAAAAATCTGGGCGGCTCAAAAATCTTGAGCTCTATAGCAGGTTCGTCTTTGAGTTCTACCCTGATAGCCGTCTCTCCTTCGGCTCTGGCTAAATAATCAACTTCTATATCTTCTTTTATATGTTCTTTGTGGCTCATAGTTTTAGTTGCCCCGGTTTAAATTCATCTGTCGGCTGCCCAAATTCAGTAAATTTTCTAAATATTTCTTCTCTGCTTAAGTGTCTTCTCTCAAACTCATCTGCCAGGGCTCTGGCATTAGCGTCCTTCATAGGTCCCCAACAGCTATAGCAGGCCCTGTTGTGGGAAGGGCAGAGTGCGCCGCAGCCAGCGCTGGTGACCGGCCCCATACATGGCTCGTCGTGTGCTACCAGTACACATATATTACCTTTTAACTTACACTCTACACATACGCAGTATTCCAAAAAATTCGGTCTCCTATCCAGCAACAACGAAATAACCAATTCCGTAAGGTCTCTCTCACCCATAGGACATCCTTTAATATAGCCATCGACTTTTACATAGTCGTCTACAGGGTGGGTTCTTACCGAATGTATCAGCGAGGTATTTTCGTAAACCCTCTTTTCAATATCGAGTTCTTGAGCGGTATTCTTTATTGCCGGTATTCCACCGCAGACTGCGCAGGAGCCGATAGGAATGAGAAACCTGCTTACCCCCCTTACCTTTTCTAACTGGGTTGCTTGCCAGTCTTCCGTTATTGCGCCTTCGATTAATGCTATGTCGAAAGGACCCTCTTCTACCCCGCCTGATTGAAGCATTTTACAGTATGTGATATCAACCGCATTAAATGTCTCCAAAATCTGTTTTTGAAAGTAGATTAATTGAAATTGGCAACCTGCGCAGCAACTGTATTTGAATATTCCTATCTTCGGCTTCTGCTTTTCCATCGTTATGAATTTTCCGCTAAAGAAGTGTATCGGCAAATCTCCTTATATCTGCATAGGCAAATACCGGGCCATCCTTGCAGACATACTTGGCGCCTATCTGGCAGTGGCCACAATGAGCAATTCCGCAGTTCATTCTCCTCTCCATAGATAGAAAAATATTGTTAGCGCTCTGGCCTCTCAATATAAAATCCCTGGCAACAAACCGCATCATTATCTCCGGCCCGCATATGAAACTGACCGCTTCGCTTAAGGGAATATCAATCTTATCTATTAAAGTGGTAACAACTCCGACGTGAGTATCCAATAACCCCGTTTTTGGTTTCTCATCTACTGAAAGCAGTACAGATATACCATCTAATTCAGACCAATCTTTAAGCTCTTTTCTGTACAACATATCATCCTCAGTCCGCGCGCCGTATAGAACAAATAGCTTCCCAAATTTTTTTCTCTTCTGGAGAATATGATAGATAACAGGCCTTAAGGGCGCTATCCCAATTCCTCCCCCTACAATAACGACATACTTGCCAGTCGCTTTATCTAATGGCCATCCATTACCATACGGGCCCCGGAAACTCAATTTCTCTCCTATTCCAAGTTCGCATATTCTTTTCGTCACATTGCCTGCTAATCGAATGGTGTGAATAAAAGTTTTATCTCCAATTGCCAGGGAACTGATAGAAAATGGCGCCTCGCCAAATCCCGGCACGCCCAGCATATTAAACTGACCCGGCTTAAAGGAAAACCTTCCTTTATCCAGCAAACTTATTTTTAGTGAGCAGGTGTCTTCAGTTTCGCAAATCTTCTCTTCCAGAATTGCTTGCTTTGGCATAAGCAGATTTATGCTAGGATACCTCATCTTACTATCCCCATCTTATGATCTTCCTGAATTCTTTTTGCCATCTCGGTAAGGTCTATCCCTGTAGGGCACCATGTCATACACCTGCCGCAACCTGTGCATCCGAAACATCCATACTGTTCAACCCATGTCGCCAACTTATGAGTTACAAATTGCCTGAGCCGCGCTTGCCGCGAAGAACGGAAATTGCCTCCATGCACCCTGGCGAAATTCAACTCCTGACAGGAATCCCAGTGCCTTCTCCTTTCTGTAATCTTTAAATCAAAGGATGTATAATCCTCAATATTGTAGCAATAACAGGTGGGGCAGACCATTGTGCAGTTTGTGCATCCTAAACATCGCGCCTCGGCTGTCTCTTTATATACCGGATGGTCCTGGTTACGCATAATCAACTGCGGCATTCCTTCTGTATCTATTCTTTTTGTAAACGAAAGAATAGCCTTTTGTTCCAACGCCGCCTTCTGTTTGAAATCTGATTCTCCTGCTTGCTCGAGCCCCTTTGCTTTTTCCACCATCGTTTTCCCTTTCTGAGAACCAAATTCAATCAAAAAGTCTTCTTTGACCATAGTCATTTCCATATCATACCCTTCTCTTATTCTCAAGAAAGGCCCTGTCGCCATAGATGAGCAAAATCCCTTATCGCATGCCTTATTACAATTAAGAACACAGGTCATAGTCTCTTTTCTCAATCTTCTATAGTAAGAATCCTCATAGTCACCCAAGAAAGTCCTATCAAGTATAGATATAGCATGCATATCGCAGGGATGTATCCCAAATATCATAGAAGAAAGACTGCCAGAGGAAGAGACAGTCTGGTAACTGTTTTTCTCCCGGGTTATGCTAAACAGAGTCTGCCGCTCTGGATAGATAAATTTTCGGGGAGCTAACATAGTAGAACAATAGTCTATATGCAGGTCTTGCGGAACCTCTACCTTCTCAAAAACCGTCTGGCCTCTCTCCTTTGCTACAGGACCGATTAAAATAAGGCTTCCGTTCAATTCGGTTAACCAGCTAAATAGATTCTGTCTGGATAATATGTACCCTTTTTTCATCCTGAACGCTCAGCATTTATATCTTAGGCTGCTTCTCACCCCACCCATACCATT
>Ga0315314_1001685_pt1 | contig 19294 bp, 25 predicted proteins | sample TDP9_MG_FD_203631 | JGI IMG/M metagenome (GOLD analysis project Ga0315314, IMG submission 203631) | Freshwater sediment microbial communities from Lake Towuti, South Sulawesi, Indonesia - TDP9 | ecosystem: Environmental > Aquatic > Freshwater > Lake > Sediment | place: Indonesia: South Sulawesi... | reverse complement strand
CATTATCCCTCGCGCTATGGTTCACCACCCTCACCTCCTCCAAAACCCGTTTCCCCAAAAGTTCTTCCATTTCCCTCTGTGAAGGAGACCTATGCAAGCCATTTGCCACTATGATCTCCAGATTCTCCCCCTTGAGACCGACCTTCCTTAAGGCCTCAAGGACGGGGGTAACCATAAGCTGATTAGGAGCTGGTCGAGTTATGTCGCTGACGATGAGGGCAACCCTGTCCTCCTTTTTTACCAAATCCTCAACTCGGCCGCTCCCTTTGGGGTTATTCAGCGCCCTCACAATCTCTCCCTCAGCGTCCTCCGCGGCCTTCACAAACCGGGACTCCACCACAGAAGCCAGATTCGCCTCAGGAACATCCAATTCTAAGAAACCCTTACCATGAGGAAACTTTAGCATCATAAACAGCTCTTTCTTTATGTTTATGCGCGTGTTTCCATGTCCTATATCTTTCCTTCCCTCTTTAGGGTGGCTATTTCTGTTTCGATTTGTTCGATGGTAAGTTTTTCCGTAGCTTTCCTTAACTCAACCACGGAGTCGCCATAGTTTCTTCTAATCTCGCGGATGAACTCTATAGCCCTCTTGGCTCCCAATTCCTTGGTTAAGGCTTCAAAGGGCACCTCAACCGTGGCCACCTTGGACACCGTCCCCCTGGGGTTTCCTGTCATACCCTAACCCTCCATCTTTCCTCTAAATACTCAATTGGATTCCTTACTTTTAACCAATACCCCTTCTCAGCCAAAAATTTCTCAATACAAAATTTCCTATCCACAATTTCGTCGTCGCAGGTTAGGAGAAACTCGGCTCTGCCTATACAGGCGGCCGAGACATGCAATGCGTCAAGGGCATTAACACCGCAGCGAGTAGCGATGTCTCTAGCTAAAGCCCTAAGCTGACTAGTGCTGTTGATGTTTACTGGGCTTAGGGTTCTTTCGAAGCCCCTCACGTCCTTTCTCTTTAAAGGGTCTTGGATTCGCTCAATCTCAAACTTCACATAGTCAGAGCTTAGGATTCGGATTTCCCCGCGTAAAGTCCTATCAGCTATTTCCAAGAAAGCCACCGACTCTCTTCGGATTCGCCTATTGCCTTGATCATCTAAGGGTCTACAGTAAACATTCGTGTCCAAGTAAACTTGTTCAACCAACCCTTTGCCCGGAGTTCCCTCTTCCACCTATCCACCATCCCCCACACTGTACTATGTTCACTCCATTAAAGTGTAGAAAAGTTGGGGGTTACTCTATTAACTGGACACTCTCGGCCACTTTTTAGTCTCTCCAACGACTCCGTAGGAATTTCTGGGTTTTCCACCGCCTATGAGCATCATTTTTCTCTCATCCTTTCCTCTAATTAGGCTTTCGTCCACGGAAGCTGCCACCGTTTTGCCAAATATTACGCCGTCCCTGTGCCACTCTAGGACGCATTCGTAGTGGGCTATGCACTCTCTTATCCTCGGAGGCTTAACCTTCTCTGAGGGAATGGGGGTTAGGCCCGCCCTCTCTATCTCGTTAACCCCCAGCGGAGGGGGATTTACCGTTGTTAGGGCGGCCTTCAGCACCTTCGCTGCGATGTCTTCCGTGGGAACGTTTATCACGAACTCCTCAGTTTCAAGGATATTCCTATATGTGTGATGCTGGGGGTTGCAGGCGAAGGCATAACGGGTCATGGAACTCACGGTCATGAAGTTTGTCTTCACCGCGGCGTTGGGTACACCCTCCGTGTTCACAGTCGTTACCACAAGAACGGGGCGAATCACGAAGTTCCTTTCCCTGTACCAGTCAGCCCTTTCTTCTGTTGACAAATCTCCTGAAGGATGCATTGGTAAACTAACCTTACTCAACATTCCTCCCACCAAGGAAACGGAACCCATAAGGACTTTAAGCAGTCTTCTGTAAATTAATATTTTGATAAGTGAGGGTGAGGAGCCGAAATTCATGAAAAGGGTCTGCGTATGCGGAAGCTTCAGGTTTTACAGAGAAATGTTAGACTTAGAAGAAAAGCTGAGAATAGAAAACATTGATTGCCTAGGGCCTAAAAACCAAGAGGGACAGGGGATTTTAGAGTGTTTTAGTAGGATCGATGGAGCAGACATAGTTTACATCGTTAACCCGGAGGGTTATGTGGGAAGAAGCGTGAGCGCCGACATGGGATACGCCTACGCAAAGAAAAAACCAATTTACGCTTCACACCCCATAAAGGACGTAGTCCTAATGGATTTGATAAAGGGGATTCTCTCCCCCGAAGAACTAATTAGGCTTTTAAGGGATAGCGACTAACCACGTCAATCACCCGTCGCTCAAAGAGGCAAGAGAACGGATTTGGTAACCTTTATCTAGGCGATGACCTTTCAATTAGCCCCTTGGAAGTGAGCGCGGTGGAGCCGACCTATCCTCCTCCAGTTCCCTTCGACAAGATCGCGGAGTTGCAGACCATAGTTGAGTCTCGATTTGTCGTTAAGGAAATGTATATTGACCGGGGCATCCCAGTCTTCCTTGTGGCGCTTCAGCCAACGGAGGAGCGGCCCGGAGCCCTAAAAGGGGCGTTTAAGGAGCTCTCTCTAGAGATTAAGGGGCGAGGCTTCTTCCCCTTCCTCAGAAGGGAAAACGACCAGCTCGTTTTGAGGATCGTTCAAAAATCCGCGCCCGCCCCCTCTAAACCGTGGACAAAGATAGCCCTCTTCCTTGCAACCTGCGCTACCATTTTCCTGAGCGGCTACATTTCTGTGGACAATCCTATCTGGACAGTGGAGCTGATGCCTCAGGTGCCCGCGGTTCTACAGGCAATCTTCTTCACAATTAGCCTTCTTGCAATCATCGGCCTACACGAGTTTGGTCACAAGATCGCCTGCGTGATTAACCACGTTGATGCATCCATGCCCTATTTTATTCCAGCTCCACCCGTGATTTCTCCAGGCGGAACCTTTGGTGCCGTTATAACCCTGAAGGAACCGCCCACCAACCGTGACGAACTCTTCGATCTGGGTTTGAACGGCCCCCTAGTCGGATTTGGTGTAACAATAATCGTGACCATTATAGGGGTGCTTCTATCCCCTGTGCTGTCTTTGGAACAGCTCTACAGATGGGGAAGCCTTTATGGCATTGAATTCAGCGAATTTCCAAGTCCCCTCCTCCTCGAAATTGTCGGAATGATCCTCGGAAAAATTCCTCCCAGCGGCTATACCGTGCTCATCCATCCCATAGCCTTTGCCGCCTGGGTTGGAGCCGTGGTCACCTTCCTCAACTTGATGCCCATTGCGGTGCTTGATGGGGGTCATCTTTCCATGGCCCTTTTTGGGCCTAAGGGGCACCGAATAACCTCCATGATAGGCATAGTCCTCCTCCTCGTCACGGGCTTTTGGCCCATGGCCCTCCTGGTTCTTTTCTTCATGTTTGGAAGGCCCTATGGCGTGCCCCTGCTCGACGAGGTTTCGCCCCTCACCAGCTCCCGTAAACTCGTGGCGCTGTTCGTTCCAGTCATGATATCACTTTGTGTGGTTTTCCTCCTTCCTTACTTCTAACCCTAAGTTTAGTGACAGATTTCGTAAGGAATAGCCTCCACATTAAAGGAGCTGCCTAATCCTTTGCTTTACGAACCATAATTTAACGTTTCTCTGATAAAATGGTGTTAAACGTGGCATCTAACATTTAGTTACATGCTTAGCGATGTTTTCCATTGGTTAGAGATGCTTATTCAAGGCCCCTTCTAGGGGTTCCCGGCCCACGGCGCCCACAATCCTCTCAGCCGGACGACCATTCTTAAATATTATGAAGGTGGGTATGCTCATGACCCGGTAGCGTAAGGCCGTGTCTGGGTTTTCGTCTACGTTCACCTTAGCGAACACAGCTTTTCCAGCGTAGTCGCGGGCCAGCTCCTCCACCACCGTCTCCATGATTCTGCAGGGCATGCACCAGGCAGCCCAGAAGTCCATGAGAAGAGGCCCATTAGTTTTTTGAAGCGCCTCATTAAAGGTTGAATCGTTCAATTCAACAACGTTCTTCCCAGCCTCTTCTCCGCCGCCTCTTTGCAGCATTTCCCCTAATTTCTTTGCCCGAATCCTTTGGAGTTCCTCGTCTTCTTCCACAAGGGTTCCTCCAGATTTAGGCTTCTGCATTAAGGCCGAGCTTAGGCGACGTAGACGCTTCTCTCGGGCGCTGGCGTTGGCAGGGGTCTGCTGGGTTGCCTAGATTCGCCGCATTTTTTGCAGCTTTGGCCGCAAAGTTGGAGGTACGCCTCTTCGTTTTCCATAACCGCCTCCGCTGCCTTGGCGCAGATGCTGCTGGGCTCATCGCATCCCGCTTCGTTACATAGGTTGGAGATGAAGCTGCAGCATTCGTTAACGTCCTTTGTGTCGAAGGTTGCCCGATGGGTGCGAACCAGGAGGCAGAGCTCCCTAGCCAAGACACAGGTCTTTATATACCTAAACTGGTTAAGGGCGTGTTGCCGCGTCCTCTGGCGACTTAACTCCAGTGCCATTCTCGTCACCTTTCCCTATGAAGGCGCGTGGGTCTCTTATATACCTTCGGAAGGGAAAACTTGAAACCCATTTGCTATGAAAACTTTTACGCCCAATCAATGGAACCTGTTATCACAAACCATAAAGGAGGTGAGAGAAAGTGTTGAGTAAAAAGGTCGGTAGAAAGAAGACGCTCTTTGTTCTAGGCACCATCCTACTTCTGCTGGGAATAGCCAATTACACCGTGGCGGTTAGGGCACCAGTGGGGGAGAGAGTGGATCCCTACCAGGGGTATAGGTTTCTGGTTGAAATCGACGGCATAGTCAGTACGGGATTCACGGAGGTCATAGGTCTAAACATCACAACCGATGTCATAGAGTATAGAGAGGGGAACTACCCTGAAGCGTCGTACGCATTAATTCCGGGGCTTAACCACTACGGACCCATAATCTTGAGAAGGGGACTAACAAGCAACATGGAGCTATGGAACTGGATGGAGAAAACATTGGACGGCGATGTTGAAAGGAAGGCGATGTCAATAGTTATCATTGGACCTACTGGCAGCCAGGTAGCCAGATTCGACTTATCTGGGTGTTGGCCAAGCGGCTACAGGATTCTCAATTTGAAAGCCGGATGGAGCGTAATAATAATCGAGGAGCTCACGATACAGGTTGAGGGAATAGACCGCACATAGCCGTATTAGGACCAGCACACAACATGACTTCAATTGGCCATGGTAAGATGAACACTCAGACGTTTGCTGGCACCGCGACCACGGGCGGAAAAATGCGAAAAACGCCTTCAAAACACCCAATTAAAACCTCCTCCTTTTTCTTGTGCAAGTAGAAGGCGCTCGTTATAATAAAATCATCTCGAAAACTTGCCCTCAGCGGGATATCTCTACACGAACCTTTTCGTCCCCTTTTAGGGAGACGCCCTTCAGGGAGGAAACCATGCCTAAAATGGAGTTGCGGACAATCTTGGAGACGAAGGGCTGGATGGGAACCTCCACACCATTAACAGTTATCCTAGTCTCCAGCGTTGATTTTAGCTTCAAAGGTGGGCAGTCACTCAGCTTAGCCTTTCCCATGTAGATGGCCAATGCCAGCTCCCGACAGGTCTTGTATCCACACTTTCCGCAGTCGAGCCCCGCCAGGGCTTCGAGGATTCCAGAGATCCGCCCCTCCCTCTCAATGAAGTTTAACACCTTTTTAAGCAGAGGTTTCCAGTCCTCCGTGATCCTTAAGATGGGCCCTCTCAGGAGTTGGCGACTACAAAAGGCTAGGGTTTCCCCCTTCACGCCTTGGCGGTAGCCTTCATACTCCTCCCGATCCCTAACACAGAATATTTTGCCCACTTCTTCGTTTTCTAAAACCAGCTTGGAAAAGCCCTCCAGGAGGACTATGTCAACCCCAGACATGAAACGGAAAAGGCCGCCCAAAGAAAACTTTTCCATTCCGTCCCTAATTAGTATGGCCGTTTCTACATCGGAGACGCTGACCACGGGGTTGGCCCCCGCCACGGCGTGCCTCCAAGTGTCTCTTCCCTCCTCATCCAGGGAGAAGCCCTCAAGGTTGACGTGCTTAGCTGTGGCCACCCGAAAACCCCGCTCCTTTAATCCCCGAACCATGTTTTCAATGACCAGGGTCTTCCCAGAGGCCTTACGACCCAAAACAGCCACCACAGGCACCTTCATGGCCACACCTCCATTGTTCCAATGCTACAGTGACTTCCACCTATAAAAACCAGCATAAAACTTTTCAGCGGCGGTTGGTGTGCTTGACTGGGCCAGAAACTTAAAGGTTTTTCTATATGTTAGTTGTTTAAGCTATCTATCGTCGGAGTAGGGGCGTTCCATGGTTACAGTCCGCTTTGAGCCCGAGGGAAAGGGAGTTACGGTGAGGCGAGGGACCACCCTGCTGGAGACCGCCCGAGGGGCTGGCATTGAAATTCGCTCCGAGTGTGGGGGAAAGGGCACCTGCGGGATATGCAGAGTCATCGTGGAGAATCAGGCCGATCTTAGCGACTTATCTGAACGGGAACTTCATCACATAAAGCCCCAAGACCTTCGCTTAGGTTACCGCCTCGCCTGCCAAACCGCTGTGGAGGGCGACACCCTAGTTTACGTTCCCAAGGAGAGCAGGCTGGGGGTCCGAAGGATCCAGGTGGAGGGGATGGAGCGTCCCGTTCGGCTGGACCCGGCCGTTAGGAAGTTTCACCTAACCTTGGTTAAGCCCACCATTCAGGACGTGAAGCCGGACCTGGAACGCCTCTTGGACGCCCTGCAGAGGGCTGGAGTTGACCAGCCGGAGATTGATCAGGAGCTGCTGGAAGTTCTTCCTGACACCCTGAGGGAGGCGGAGTGGAACGTAACCGTTGCCGTGTGGGACAACAGGAGGGTCGTCTCCCTGGAGAGGGGGGACACGGAGGATTCCCTCTACGGCTTTTCAGTGGACATAGGCACCTCCAAGATCGTGGGATACCTGATCAACCTAGGATCTGGGGATGTGGTGGCCGTTAAGTTCACGGAAAACCCCCAAATAGCCTACGGGGAAGACGTCCTCTCTCGAATATCCTACGCCATGAAGGGCTGGGAAAGCCTGGAGAGACTGCGGGAAGCCGTGACGGAGGCCATTAACCTCCTGATCCTCGAGGCTTGTCAGGAGGCTGGCGTGAACCCTAAGAGCATTTATGAAGTAACCGTGGTGGGAAACACCGCCATGCACCACTTCTTCTTGGGAATCCAACCGAGATACTTGGCGGTTTCGCCCTACGTGCCCGCCCTGAGAAGGGCTGTCGATGCCGAAGCGAGCTCGTTAAAAATGTCGGTGAATCCCCACGGGAACGTCCACGTTCTGCCCGTCATAGCGGGCTTCGTTGGAGCCGACGCGGTGGCAGATGTCTTGGCAACGGGCATCCACGAGGCTGAGGAACTGAGCCTCCTCATGGACGTGGGAACCAACGGGGAGGTCTTTGTTGGAAACCGTGAGCACACAATTTCCTGCTCCTGCGCCGCCGGACCAGCCTTTGAAGGCATGCACATAAAGCATGGCATGAAGGCATCCACGGGCGCCATCGAACGCCTAAAGATCAGTCCGGATACGTTGGAGGTGGAGTATGAAACCATAGGCGGGGGGAAGCCCATAGGCATATGCGGCTCAGGAATCGTTGACGCCGTGGCTGAGATGTTTAAGTGTGGAATAATCAACCGACAAGGAGCCTTCAACAAGGATGTTCAAACACCCCGCCTTCAAGGAGTTGGCGGCGAAATAGAGTTCGTGATCGCAGGGGGCAACGAAACCGGAACAGACAGCCCTATCACCGTGGGGCGGAGGGACGTGGAGGAAATCCAGTTGGCTAAGGCTGCCATGCACACCGGCGCCGCCGTCCTCATGAAAAGAAGAGGTGTGACCGAGGACGACCTGGATAGGGTTTACATCGCCGGAGCCTTTGGCGGATACCTAAACCCTGAAAGTGCAAGGTTTATCGGTCTGATACCCGACGTGCCCACGGAGAAAATTATTTTTGCCGGTAATACAGCCATTTCTGGGGCTAAAATGGCCCTCCTGTCAAGGGAGGCAAGGGAAACAGCCCAGAGGCTTTCCAAGGACATCCACTATGTGGAGCTCACCATAGACCCTGGCTTTCAGGGAGAGTTCCTAAAGTCCATGTTTCTCCCCTACCAGAGGCTGGAAAAATATCCAAGGGTTCTGAACCACTTTCGTAGTAGAGGAATGGATATGCAAAATTGGAATCGAGTGCTTTAAATTCTCCCATGCTATTAATTTAACTATCACGGAGCCGATGGTTCATGGACATGTCAGAGCGAAGGGTTATAGGTTCCCTCCTGCTACTACTGGGCTTAACCTTTCTCACGGTAGCCCTCTACACGGGGCAGCTGCAGACAGCCATGGAAATCGTGAAAAAGGTTTTTGAGACAGCCATCGAAGGGGCGCCATAAGGTTTTAAATGCAGATGGAACTAGTCTATTTTTAAAGGCGGCCGTAGTCTAGCCTGGACTAAGACACCGGCCTCCCGTAAGGACTTGGCGAGAGCCGATAACCCGGGTTCAAATCCCGGCGGCCGCATCCTCCATTCTGTATCGATAGGCTTATTAGCTTTGTATTCTATTAGAATATGAGACGGTGTGGGGGATGAAGGTTACCACGATAAGGATGAGGGAAGACACGGTTGCGGAGGTTGAGAAGTTGGCAACAGAGCTGGGCATGGACAATTCCAGCCTGTTGAGGGAGGCGCTATCTATTGGCTTAAGGGAGCTGAGGACACGGTTGGCTCTGGATGAGTACACGAAGGGCAGAGCGTCTCTTGGTAAGGCTGCTGAAATAGCGGGGATGGGCTACAGAAACTTCTTCGTTGAGGCAAAGAAGAGAGGTACCCAGATCAGATATGGCGAAGAGCGGTTTGAAGAGGAACTGGAGGAGCTGGAGCTAAGTAAATAACTTCAAGGCGAGCGAGCCCCTTGGGCAAACCAACCGCCGTTTCCAATTCAGGCCCGCTTATATGGCTCGGCCGGTATGGCTTACTTTTTCTTTTAAGAAGGCATTTCAGTCTCATCGTTATTCCTACGATGGTTTATGTCGAGGTCGTGGAGGAAGGACTGAAACAAAATTACTTAGATGCCCACGAGGCCAAGAAAGCTATAGACGAAGGATGGATAAGAGTTAAAACTGTGGATGAGAAAGACGTCGAGGCCGTGGCCAGAGCTGAGGAAAGATTGAGCATAAGGCTTGGAATGGGTGAAAGACAGGCCATATCTTTGGCGCGGTCTCTGAAGGCCAAAATAATCCTAACCGACGATGAAGACGCCGCGCAGGTCTCCAGAATCTTGAGACTAAAACCTAGAGGCACGCTATACATTTTGCTTAAGGCAGCTAGAAACAAAATCCTTACAAAGGGTCAAATCGTAGAAGTATTGGACAAAATGCTGGAAGATGGTTTCTGGCTTTCCCCTTTGATTGTGCAAAGATTCCATAAGGCTCTGGAGAAAGCATAGAATCCGCATCGCTTCTAAGAGAGAGAGCCGACGCTTCGGGTTCAAATCCCGGCGGCCGCACCAATCGATTTACTACTGTTTGCACAATTCTAGGCTTTCTGTATAGTTTATGAAGGAACTAAGAACTTCCAAGGGGAATAAGAGTGTAATTTAACCTTCTTTTTCTGAGATGACCGCGGCGACGATTCCTTCGATCCACTCCTGTTCATTCCAGGATGGTGGTCCTGAACCCACGCGCGCGACCACCAAGTCAAGAGAGGGAATCACAACACACCTATTGGATCTATAGCCAGATAGAGCGAATGCGTCTTTAGGAATACCTGGCCAGCAGGTGCCCTTCGTGTTCACCCACCAAGTATAACCGTAGTTTGGATTCAAGTCCTGTGACGTTTTCGTTGCCAAGTCTGTCCACCATCTGGGGATCAGTTCCTGTCCTTTCCAGACTCCTTTGCGCAAAAGAAGATAACCAAAGCGTGCCAATTCTCTGGCTGAGACGTGCACGCCCGTGTGAGCGTTCGAGTGGGGCCCAATGAATCCGCTTCCCCCTTGTACGTCCCAGCTAAGATTCTCTATGCCGATAGGATCGAAGACACGTTCTTTCATGTATTCGCTCATCTCTCGCCCCATGATATTCGAGAAGATCAGCGAAAGATGAGCGAAAGCGGGATCGCTATAGTCCCAGCGGGTGCCAGGCTCCGCTGAGAGTTTGTCGACCCATTTACCGTATCTGTTCGGGCATCGTCCGAGCGCGTGTTCGAATGGACCGTGGTTCGTCGCTGTTGGCATGCCTATGACGCCCATTTTCTCGCCTGGGATGCCAGACGTCATGGTGAGGAGATGCCGTATAGTGATGCGCTCTTTGCGGGGATCTGTAAGCGGATGGCCCTCAGGAATGTAGGCGTAGGCCGGACTATCCAGGTTAATGCGTTGACCATGCGGAAGCCTATTCTGGCGGCTGTCCTCGAGAAGGAGCCCCCACGCTGTCCCAGTAAAGGACTTTGTTCCCGACCAGATGTCGAATCGGGTGGGAACCAGAACGTTGAACGTGTAGAACTCCCTCACCAGATATCCGTGTCGAACGATACACATTGACCACGAGTCGCCGCCATAAAGAACCTCATGCCTTTGCTGAATCAGATCGAGCTTTTCCGGATTCATCCCTGCGATTGAATGAACTTCCTCTGGGTCCTTGAGCCAACGCCACCCACCCTTCGATTCGGGAGGCGGGTAGTAGGTTTCTGTTTCAGAAGATGCGATGGTCATGCTTATCCTAACTTTGTGGAGTTCAGTTATTATTCTAATATAAGAATTTCGGCTTTAAAGGGGCATACTTTGAGCGGTCTGTTGGACAAGAAAGCCTAGAACATGGCCCAAGGTTGGATTAATTCTTCAACACGAAGAAGCCGTGGTCGAGACTTTTGCTGCATCGAGACATCGCTTATAGTTGGCTTCAGCCGTATAGGCGGGAACGAAGACCGTGGCGAGCTTTAACGTTTCCGCACTTGTATTTTTGACCTGGTGCTTCTCCTCGGCGCGTACCCATAGAACTACGTCACTCTGAACAGGATATGAACGACCCTCGCACAAAACGACGCCTCTACCTGAAACGACGTAGATGAGCTCTGGTCTGTCATGAGCGTGATGGTCTGTTTGCCCTCCAGGGTCGATTAAGGCGAAGCTAAAGGTAAGCTCCTCCACGCCGCCTTTATCAGGCGCGAACAGAACCTTAATGGTGCGGGAGTACGGGGCGGGAATCTTCACTCCCTTTTCTTCCCAGGCATTTACGATCTCCACAAATCGTCACCTCGCGGGGATGTACGAAGGTATTTTCTTAAAGTTTTGTATAATGTTTTCTGCTGTAATATACATTCTAAGCTTATTCCTAATTGGAAAGAGCGCGCGCTTTATGGTAGTTATGCCTTCTTGAGAGGCTTGACAACTTCATCGTACAACAGTTCCATGAGCCTTCTATTCGCAGCCGTTGGCATGTACATGATGAAATAGGTTGCACCGAGCTTCTTCGCTTGAGTAAGCCTCTCGAGGACTTCCTCTGGGGTTCCGACAGCGTGGGCCTTCTTGTAGTTCTCTAGGTTAAATTCAGCTTTTTCGCCCATCAGGTCACTCTGCCTTTTCTTCCAGTCCAAGACGAGCTTCTCCGCTGCTGACGAGGACCTTGCCACGAAGATGTCAGCGGTGTATGCCTTCTCTATGCTCTCATAATCCCTACCGACTGCCTTACAGTGCTCCCTCAAGACTCCCAGCTTGTGCGCGTACATTTCTACATCCCAGCCGCCGTTCCAGATATCGGCATGCTTCGCTGCCACCCTTAGCGTCAGCTTTTCCCCTCCACCGCCTATCATTATGGGGGGACGGGGTTTTTGCACCGGTTTTGGAAAATTGATCCCACCCTTGAGCTTGTAGTGCTTGCCGTCAAAGTTTGTCACAGGGTCTGTCCACATGCTCTTAATTATCTGGACCGCCTCCTCTAACATGCCTATCCTCACGGACGCCTTTGGGAAGCCGTAACCGAAGCCCACATGCTCGTGCTCGTACCAACCGGCCCCGATACCGAGCTCCACTCTACCGTCGCTGATCGCGTCAACCATCGAAGTGACCTTAGCTAGGTATGACGGCTGTCTGTACGAGTTGCACGTTACTATCTGGGTTAGCCTTATCTTCCTTGTGGTCGCGCCAATGGCAGCCAGTGTCGTCCAGCATTCAAAGACCGAATAACCCCTTGGGACAGGTGTGGTATGGAAGTGGTCGAAGAGGGCGACGGAGTCGAAACCTATCTCCTCCGCAGAACCTGCAGTTCTCTGCATCGATTTGAATTGACCACTTGGTGAATCAACATCGGGAAGGTCGAACTGCCATCCCTGCGGTATGCACAAGCCGAATCTAATTCTCGACATTTCCTATCACCAAATCTATGTATCCTATAACAGCGTTTAAAACTACCCAATTGCTTGCGATTGCCACTAATTCGGTTGACGCCTAAGAGATGATAATAGAGGTGAAGGCTTCACAAATGGTCGCAACTAGACGAGGGAATTGGCTGCTTAAATTTAATAACTGGGCTTAGGATACTATGGAGTGGTGTGGGCGATGCCCAGGCTGGCGGTTTTCCCCAAGTGCTTCATGGACGACCTGTGCGTTAAGGGAACCATGACGGTCTACGAGTGGATAGACCTGGCGTCCACCCTACCCATCCAGGGCCTAGAGTTCTACACGGGCTTCCTACCTGAAGATGGGCGGGAGCTTGAGCGCATCCGTGACGCCCTGCGAAGGAAGAATCTTGAGATGCCCATGCTCTGCTGCTCACCGGACTTCACCAGCCCCGACGAGAAGGAGCGGAGGTCCTGGGTGGAGCAGGAAAAGAAGTGGATCGACCTCGCGGCCTTCTTCGGCGGCAAAACCTGCCGAATCCTCTCGGGGCAGAGAAGACCGGACGTGAGTAGGAGCCAGGGCGTTGCCTGGGTGGTCCAGTGCATCAAGGAGTGCCTTGAACACGCGCAGCAAAGGGGAATCATCCTAGCCATGGAGAACCACTACAAGGACAATTACTGGAAGTACCCCGAGTTCGCCCAAAAACTGGACGTTTTCATGGAAATCGTTAACCAAATCCATTCGCCCTGGTTCGGAGTTAACTATGATCCGTCCAACGCCATACTGGCTGGCGACGACCCCCTCGTAGTTCTAAACGCCGTCAAGGATAGGGTGGTTTCAATGCACGCCAGCGACCGATACCTCAAAAGCGGAAGCCTAGAGGACCTAAGGCAGGCGGACGGCACCCTTGGCTACTCTCCAAACCTAATCCACGGCGTCATCGGGAAGGGCCTCAACGATTATGACGCCATCTTCCGCGTCCTCAAATCTGTTAACTTTGACGGCTGGATAAGCATAGAAGACGGCTTAAACGGAATGGACGAACTCCGTCAAAGCGCCGAATTCCTCATCAAGAAGATCAGACAGCATTTCGCAAAATCCTAACAGGCATAGTCAGATCTTAAGTTAGACTCTTGATGTCTTCTATGAGCCCCTCGACCTTCTTGAGTTCCTCCTCCGCTTCCTCCGGTGTTAATATTCCACCATAGAAGCCGTCGTTGTGGAGGACGCTTCGCCTAGCCTCAATTCTGTCGTAGAGACCGACCCTAGATACCTCCGTGAGCTTGTCGGCGAGCTCCCTAAGCTTCCTTCGCCTATCCGCGTGTGTTTTAGCCTCCTCATAGCCGTGTCTGACGAGTAAGGCATCAACGGCCGTGACAGTGGCTAACCACCCCTTATCACAGGCGTCCCTGATCCTCAGTAGATCGCTCTCCTTTACACCTTCCGTTAGCTCTTGAAAGGCCCTTGCCAGTATTTCTTCTGCCTCACGGAGCCTGCTTAAAGCGTCCAAGACCATCTTCAACCATACCTTTCTATCATATTATAGTGTGATAGACTGGGTGGGGTTTAAACTTTACCGACCAAACCCAGAAAAGCCCAGAAGTTTTTCCTCCAAAACCAATTTTCGGTCTAAAACCACGGAAAAGAAGCCTAAAAAGGGAAAACAGAAGGGTGAGAGGGGTAAATAATAAGAATCTTATATCTCCAGAATATGGTTTTAGCGTGTACACAGAACCAGACTGGCAAAACCCACAAAACTATATAAGTGAACGAGTATGAAAACATGTTGGGTGTTTGAATGGAAAGGAGAGTTTTAGAAGAGGTAGAGCGTGTCGTCTCAAGGCTAAGGAAGGAGGACGTGGACCGTTTGATGCATAGTCTAGACCACTGCTTGTTAATGGCTAACAAGTTCTCGGAAACGCGGAAACCCGAATATTATTTAAGAATGAAGTCGGCGTGCGAAACCTTTTTAGAAACATTAACGGAACTCGAAAAAAGTAAATAGTAGCACTCAGTGTTATGGTGCTGTCGGTTAAATTTGCTCTGAAGCTCTTTCAGGAATTCCTCAAGTAGCTAATTTACTTAACAATTTTTCAGCGATGCGTTTCTTGTCTGGAATGTAAAATGAGTACTACGGGCATATTTTGGTCCCTAGGGTAGATTAGGGAAAGTTATAATAATAACGGCGTTATATTAATGGATTGGTGAAGGAGGGAGGCTTACGCATGTCAGAGCCCCTAAAGCCGGATCGGAGGCTGGACTGTGTGGGTTTCTACTGCCCGGAGCCGGTTTTCAGAACCAGAATAGAGCTTGACAAGCTGTCTGTGGGCCAAGTCCTAGAGGTGATTGCCGACGACCCGGCGGCGGAGGAGGACGTAAAGAGGTTGACCGAGAGACTTGGGCATCGTCTCCTCCAAGTCCGCAGGGAGGGGGATAACTTTCATTTTCTGATCAAAAAGGTTTAGGTGGCGAAGGAAATTGAAGAGAAAGGTGTACATGGATTATGGGGCTGCCATGCCCCTCGACCCCAGAGTCATTGAAGTCATGATGCCCTATTTCGCTCAAGTCTATGGAAATCCCTCTTCTGTCCACTCCTTTGGACAGGAACCCAGGCGCGCCCTGGAGGATTCGCGGAGTAGGGTTGCCCAACTGGTGGGTGCAAAAACTCCGGGAGAGATAGTTTTTACCTCAGGAGCGACAGAGTCTAACAATCTGGCCATAAAGGGGGTTGCCTACAGGAATAGAAACAGGGGAAATCACATAATCACGACCACCATTGAACACATGTCAGTGCTGAATCCGTGTAAACACTTGGGAAAGGAGGGCTTTGAAACCACCTATGTTCCAGTGGACCGCCAAGGTGTGGTAAATCTCGAAAAACTTGAGGAGGCGATAAACGATAGGACCATCCTCATGTCGGTGATGTACGCCAACGGCGAGATAGGAACCATCCAACCCGTAAAGGAAATCGGAAAAATCGCCAAAGATCATCAGGTTTGTCTGCACGTTGATGGAACAGCCGCGGTGGGGAAGGTGCCGGTCAACGTGGAAGAGGAATACATCGACCTCCTAACCATCTCCTCCAACGACATGTACGGGCCCAAGGGGATGGGCGCCCTATACATTAAGCGGGGGACCAAAATCCAACCCATCATCCATGGCGGCGGCCAAGAAGGTGGATTGCGATCCGGCACGGAGAACATCCCCGCCATAGTGGGCATGGGGAAGGCAGCCGAAATCGCCCAGGCTGAGATGGAATCGGAGGGTAAGCGCCTGAGCCAACTACGGGATAGGCTAATAGGGGGCGTCTTGGAAAATGTTACGGACTCCCATCTGAATGGGCATCCGACCAAGAGGCTGCCAAACAACGCCAACCTCAGGTTCAGCTACATCGAGGGAGAATCCCTAATCCTGAGCCTAGACATGCTCGGCATCCAGGTCTCCTCAGGCTCCGCCTGCACCTCAAAAACCCTGGAGCCCTCCCACGTGTTGTTAGCCCTGGGCCTAGCTCATGAAGAAGCCCACGGGTCCCTCCTCTTCACCTTGGGTAAACAAAACACGGAGGAGGACGTGGACTATGTGCTGGAAGTTCTGCCCAATATAGTAAAAAGATTAAGGGAGATTTCCCCATTAGCTCCTAAAATAGGGTGAAGGTGACGCGGAGTGTATAGCGAAAAGGTCATGGAACACTTCATGAACCCCCGAAACGTGGGCGAGATTCCCGACGCCGACGGAGTAGGAAAGGTGGGAAACCCCATATGTCTGGTGCCGGACACTCTAGTCTGCTTGAATGGTAACTGCACCCCCATCGTGAATGTATCGGCTAATCTAAAAGTTCTTGGACATGACGGAAAATATCATCAGATAGAAAAGGTGGGAGCGAGGCCTTACAAAGGAAAAATGTACAGAGTTGTGGCGCACAATCTTGGTTCAACCATAGTAACTCCTGATCATCACATATTGGCGCTTAAGGCAAGTCACTTTTTAAGAAAGTATCGTTCCCGGGCGAAATGTATACGTGACTGGTATGCAGCAGACGAGCTGGAAAAGGGTGACATTTTGCTTTATCCTGTGCCTAGCGAAACAATTGACACAAAGGAGATTCCATTTGACATTGAAAGGCCGAAGTACGATTTTACGAGCAAGACACTTCCAGATGAAATTGCGGTTGACAGCAACTTTTTGAGACTGGCTGGCTACTATTTATCAGAAGGTTACGTACGAACTCAACGAAGCAAAGGAACGCTAGGCTTCGTGTTCGGTTCAAAGGAAAGGAGCTATATCGAGGATGTTGTACTCTGCATCAAGCGCATATTCGGTCTCGAACCCGCAGAAATCAAAAGCAACCATAATGCAACAGATGTCAAATTTTATAGTGCTAGGTTGGCGAGATTTTTTTCAAAGCATTTCGGAGAAGATGCCGTTAAAAAGCATGTCCCCCAATGGATGATGCTGCTTCCCGCACGGAGACAGGAGGCCCTCTTATGCGGGCTCTGGAGAGGAGATGGATACATTAACATTAACAATCAAGTTGCTAAGTTTGTCACGGTTTCAGAACAATTGGCATTCCAAGTCAGAAATCTGCTTCTCAGACAAGAAATAATCATGAGCTTTCTTGAACGACCCGCAAGCGGAATCCACAAGAAGAATTATTCAATTTACGTGCAAGAGGACAGATCACTTGAAAAGCTGGCGAGAATTGTTGGGGTGGAGCTCACGATGCCAAAAAAGCTGAGAAACCCTCATAAGGCTTGGTTTGAAGATGGATACTTTCACATCCCTATTTGGCGGGTGGAACCGTTAACCTATGATGGCTTGGTCTACAATTTGGAAGTCGAGGAGAGTCATTCGTACGTTTCGAACTCAATGGCGCTTCACAATTGTGGAGATATGATGACCGTTTACATCAAGGTTAAGGATAATCGGCTGGAGGACGTGAAGTTTAAGACCTTCGGCTGCGGCGCCGCCATAGCCACCAGCAGCATGGTCACCGAGCTGGCCAAAAGAAAAACTATTGAAGAGGCCCTAAAGATCACGAGAACTGAGGTGGCGGATAGTCTAGGTGGTCTACCGCCCATAAAAATCCACTGCTCCGTCCTGGCCGTGGACGGCCTAAGCGAGGCCATCTACGAGTACCTGTCAAAGAATGGATTACCGATACCCGAAGAGCTGGACAGGAGACACAAAAGGCTGGAAACCGAGCTGGAGAACATAAAGAAACGATACGCGGAGTTCGCCAAGCTGGAGGAAGAACTCCTGAGGGAGTAGTTGAAAGGAGGATTGAAAGTGAGCACCTTCATTAAGTGTAGAATGTGCGGCATAGAAATCCCTGAGGGAGAGGCCAAAAAGTGCGTCTTCGCCTCCCACAAAAAGGTCATTGGAGGAAAGGAGTACGTTTTCTGCTGCGCCCACTGCGCCGAAATCTTCAAGGAGAAGAAATAACTTTGCAGTTGGATTTAACTTAATCTCACTTGAGCTTCCACTTTTCCAACAATCCTTTGTTGAAGATAGGATTAGGGTTATTTCTTGAAGAACAGCCAGTTTTCTTTTCCCTTGAACCTCAGGAGGCAATAGGTTCCCCTGAGTTTGGAACCGTCGATTTCAAAGACCAGCTTATTTTCGGTCCTCTCCTTTAGGTGGTATTCTCCCCTGTCCCAAATTTCCACGGTGCCCGCGCCATACTCCCCCTCAGGAATGATTCCAGCAAAGTTGGCGTACTCGATGGGGTGGTCTTCCACCTGGACCGCCAGTCTCTTTATGCCCCTTTCCGTGGGAGGAACCTTCGGAACAGCCCAGCTTTTCAGAACCCCATCCATCTCCAGCCTCAAATCGTAGTGTAAGTGGGAGGCGTCATGCTTCTGGATCACGTAAATGTTTCCCCTTTCCCTTTTTTGGTTGCCCTTGGGCTCCGCGGTTTTCCTAAAGTCCCTCTTCTCCCTATACTCTTCGAGCCCCATTTCCCATCCCCACCCTAATACCTAACACTAATGGGGAAAGCCTGTTCTTAACCCTTCCTTTGGGCTGCCGCCTTTCTGGCCTCTGAGATCAGGTCTGTCAGGGCCGTGAAGGCCTTGTCCACGTCCTCCATGCTTAGAACGATTATGGTGTCGGTGAAGCAGCTCACCGTTTCCTCTATGTTGATGTGCCTCCTCGACACTTGGTTGTAAAAGGTTGTGATGCAACCCGCCGTGTCTATGATTTCCCTAGGACTCTGCACCACCAGGGCCGCTAGGTCCTGCCTTTTGTCCAAAACTTCCTCCTCCGGAAACATGGAGCAGACCTCCTCAAACCTCCTCTGGTCAAAGATTAGGGTGGCCGCCGAAATTCCAACCAAAACGTGGAGAAACTCTCCCAAAAACTTCCCTAGGGCCCGCCGAATAACCTCCAGGGTCCTGTGGGTCTTCTCCACCGAAACCTTGGCCACGTCGGTTCGAATGTTTAGGGTGCTGCCCGCCACCACCCGCGTGATGTCCCCTCCAAGGGGTTGATAGGCAGTTTTTGCCCTCTTAACGGAGGTTATTAGGCCCTCAAGCTTAACCCTTCGTCCAAGAATGCCCTCAACCCTTGACTTGAGCATCCGCGCCACGGCACTGTAATTGGCGTAACCCCTCTGCATGGCATCCTGCAAAGACAGGTCCCGACTTATTAGGTCCTGCACGACGCTAGAAATTGAATTGACCATTTTAGGTCACTTTTGCCCAATTTTACATTAAATTGACCAAAATGTATATAAGATTTTCCATCCACCCATGGACAGAAACCAGAAGCACAATCCGTAAAGTTTAAAAGTCCGGACTGCAAAGTAGGGGAGGGTTCGTTGGCCGATCAAACACGCCCTGAGAAAAGAGGAAAAGCGGTCCTAGTTTTAGAAGACGGTTCCCTCTTCTTCGGCCAGGGCTTCGGCGCGGCTAAAAAGGTTTCGGGGGAGGCTGTCTTC
>Ga0315314_1001684_pt1 | contig 19302 bp, 17 predicted proteins | sample TDP9_MG_FD_203631 | JGI IMG/M metagenome (GOLD analysis project Ga0315314, IMG submission 203631) | Freshwater sediment microbial communities from Lake Towuti, South Sulawesi, Indonesia - TDP9 | ecosystem: Environmental > Aquatic > Freshwater > Lake > Sediment | place: Indonesia: South Sulawesi... | reverse complement strand
CCATTCAGTCCATGCCTCGGAAAATACACAAAAACAACAAACCTAAAGGCGGCATCAAATTCCTGTTCATAAACCTCATATCCACGCTTCCGCAGAAATTCACAAGCTTTACTCGAATCAACCTCATCTTTCCAGTAGGCCAGCGTGTTTACGAGATCAAAAATCACGGCTTTAAATCGCACAGGTCCTTTGAAGCTCCATTAAAAGAATTGAAAATAAAATTGGGCTATTTAACAGCTTCTTTTAGCTTTCTTTTGAGGGCTTCGCTGACCATCTGGGCTTCTGCTTTTCCCCTCACTTTTTCCATGATCAATCCCATGAGGGGACCGAACGCCCCATTCCCCTTTTTCTGTATAAGGACCCTGTTTTTCTCAATGACATCTCCTACAATGGTTTCCAGCTCTCCTCGCGAAATCATGGCTAAACCTAGGCTTTTAACGGCTTCCTTAACCGTTGCTCCCTCATGTTGAGCCAGCCAAGATAAAATGTTAGGTATAGCCTCTTTAGTAGCTTCTCCAGAATCTATAAGATGGAACATCTCTTTAATTCGTTCGTCACTAATCATGTCGGTTTCGAACCCTTCTCGCCTCAGTGCCTTCATGGTTTCGGTCAAAGCAGCCGCTATGACTGTTGGTGAAACCTTAGTTTCTTTGGCTGTTACTTCAAAGAGGTCGACGTATTCTGAGTCGAGAACCTGTTTAGCCAATTTCACGTTAAGCCCATACTGCTTCATCAGGCGCCTCATTTTTTCTTCAGGCATTTCTGGAAGGCGTGCACGCAGCTCCCTAAGGTATTCTTCTGTGATCTGAATAGGAGGAACGTCTGTCTCAGGATACATTCTGGCAGCGCCTGGTCTAGGACGTTCATACCGAGTGGTTCCGTCAGGGTTAGGCCCACGGGTTTCCTCAGGAACACCTTTTATTGCTTCTCTCGCCCTCTGCGTCACAGCCTTTAGGGCATCCGTCGCGTTTTCTTTAGTGTCTGCAACAAACACGATGGCGTCTTGTGGCTCCGTTTTCATAAAGTGCCTAAGCTGGTCAACCTCTCCTAGGGTTATTCCATAGGCGGGCAACTCATCCGTGTGGAAGATGCCTCCCACCCTACCCCAAAAATGGGCGATATCCGCTAGCTCTTTTCCAAACCTTAAGCCGGGTATAAGCTCAGTTTTGAGAAGACCAGAGAATTTTGGCAGTTTAACTGCCCACACTCGCTTATTTCGTTCCAATGCCTCTTTAATAACGCGGCAACCCGTTTGACTGAAAAGCGAGGTGATGTCAACAATTTCATCTTTTACTTCATCTGCTCGCACTCCAATTTTCTTTAATGCATCCCGTATCTTCAGGAGGTTGAGTTGACGCTGAACTTCGTACTCGACGACTTTAGAAATAAGCTCTAGCTCTTGAACACCCTTTATTTCAATTAGGGCGCCGTCCCGAATGGATATGTTTATGTCCTGTCGAATGGTTCCCAAGCCTCGCTTGACTCTTCCAGTAGCCCTTAAAATCCTGCCAATGGCAAGAGCCGTTTTTTCCGCTTCTTGAGGAGAATAAATAACTGGCGCTGTAGCAATTTCAATGAGGGGAATTCCGAGGCGATCAATACGGTATTTAATGATGGTGCCCTCCTCCCCCATCTTTCTCGCTGCGTCTTCCTCAACTCCAATGTGCTGAATAGGAACCTTTTTCCCTTCGACATCTATTTCTCCGTTTAAGGCTACAACGCATGTTCTCTGGAAGCCCGTGGTGTTCGAGCCGTCTATGACAGTTTTTCGCATCACGTGAATTTCGTCCAACGGCTTCGCATCCATCATAAGAGCCATGAGAAGAGCGATTTCAACAGCCTCACGATTTGAATTATGGGGAGGCTCCTCATCCATCTCCACGAGGCAAGCCGTTTCTCCACTAGCCTCATAAAGTATCTTCACGCCCTTCTGAAACTCAAAGAATGCCGCAGGATCGACTTGGCCCAACTCACTTTGGGTAGGTCTCAACCTTCGTAGGAAGATTATTTCAGACTCTTCCTTAAAGAGCTCTGGCTTACAGGAACAAAAAAGCTTGGCGGCTGTGTTAAGCTGTTGATGTATTTCCAGCCCTGCCTTTAAGCCGATTTTCGAATAGTCAATGCTCATATTGGTTATTCCGCTCCAGACTCCGCGGTGGTCCTTGGCGAAATTTCATAGGATATGTTCGTCACCAGAAGCTTCTTGGCTTCTTCCGCATCCTTTGTCTGTCCAAAAATCCACATTAGCTTTACAAGGGCTGTTTCTGATAGCATGTCTTCGAGGGGGATAACTCCAATTTCTAGGAGGTCTCTGCCCCGATAGTAGACGTTCATGTTTATGCGTCCCCATATGCACTGGGAGGTCATGGCAACGACCATGTTGTCTTCCACAGCCTTCCGTATTGCCGATAAGCAGTATTTGCTTATGTGGCCGAGTCCGCTTCCTTCGAGGATTATGCCTCTATAACCCTCGTGAATATACCATTCTATGATTTTCGGATTGAGACCCGGATGAAACTTCACAAGAGCCACCGCGTCGTTAAAATCTGGCTTTAAATCAAGCTTCCGAGTAGAGTCTCTTCTTCTATAATTTTCAGTTAACATTGTAATTTGTTCGTCTTCCATTTTAGCGAGAGGCATAGCGTTAACGGATTTAAAGGTGTCCCTGCGGCTCGTATGACATTTCCTGACTCTTGTTCCACGATGAAAGACGATGAACTTGTCTGAAACCGTCTCGTGCATGGCGAGGACCACCTCTGCGAAAGGGGCTCTAGCAGCCGCTGCAACTGCTCCGGTCAAGTTAGTTGCTGCATCTGAGCTGGGGCGATCCGCTGACCGCTGGGATCCAACCATTATTACGGGTACGGGCAAGCTTTGTAACGCAAAACTTAACGCTGCGGACGTGTATGCCATGGTGTCGGTTCCGTGGGCGACCACCACTCCAGACGCACCATTTTCAATATGCTTAGCAATAGCCTTCGCTATTTCTGACCAGTGCCTCGGAGTCATGTCCTCACTAAATAGACTGAAGAGAATTTCGGCGTCTATGGTCGCAATTTCTGAGAGTTCAGGAACAACGCTGTAAAGGTCGCTGGCTGAAAGGGCTGGGCGAACTCCCCCAGTTCGGTAGTCTACTCGGCTGGCTATGGTGCCGCCTGTGCTTATTACCGCCACCTTAGGCAAGTCTGGTTTTCGTTTTGGAAGTGGAGGAGGAACGAAGGCTGGTTTAACGCCAGCTCCAACTTTTTCGATGCGCGTTGTGGATGTGATGCGGATTCCGACGTTGTAGCCACTTTTTAGCTTGACGACTATGTGTTTGTCGTCGCCGTACTCGGACCTTGGGATGAGCAGCCCCTCGTAGGTGTTTTCGTCCTTTACAATGCGTATGATGTCGCCTATTTCGGCTCCCGCGTTTTTTAGGGCTTTTAGGGCTGTTCCTTTGTAGCCCGGGAATTCTTCACTCATTTTTATTCCTCAAGCCTTTTTGAAACGTAGGGTCCATCATAATCGTAGCCAAACCGCTTATAGTACTGTTTTGTTCCGAGGGCACTTATAACAACAACTTTTTTCCTGTTATAATCTTCACGAGATATTCGCTCCCCTTCAGATAGGAGGAGCCCTCCATAGCCTTTATGCTGCCAAGCTTTGGCTAAGTGCTTACCAACTGGAACGAGTGGACCATAAACGTGAAGCTCACGCACAATAGAAGTGGTTTCGGGAACAATCTCGGGTCTATGCGCCTTTTCCGATGGAATGCGCAACCTAAGATACCCAACGAGAACATCGTTCACGGAATCTTCGACTGAAATGAAAATGTCTATCCCCTCTGAGGCTTCTTCCTTTGTGACCCCTATCTGAATGTTATTGGGATCAGGCTTCACGCCGTCCTTTAGCCTTCGATGTCCAACTTCGCGGCACCTTATGCATCGGCACCTAACTCCTTCTTTTTTGAGCCTCTGCAGAACCATTTGCCTAAGATCGCTACGGTTCACTCCAGCCTCAATCAGATGGGCGGGAATATCCCGCTGAACCCGCATGATTCTAACCCAAGGCGGAACCATCTTCTTCATTTCTAGGATGAGCTTAGTCGCCTCTTCTGTGGTGTAGGGTCTATATTCTCTCTTCATCCACCATTCATAGGCTTTAGTTCCCTTAAGAACAAGGCAGGGATAAATCTTAATCATGTCCGGTTTGAAGGCGGAATCCAAAAATATTCTTTTAAAGGCGTCGAGGTCCCGGTCGAAGCTTGAGCCAGGCAGTCCAGGCATAAGGTGATATGCAACTTTCATTCCAGCGTCTTTCAGTATGCGAGTTGCCTCGACAACATCCTGAACGCTATGTCCTCGGTTCACGAGCTCGTATATGTCGTCGTATATGTTTTGGACACCCAGTTCCACCCGTGTCACTCCCATATCTAGCATGTGGTCGGCGTGTTTCTCTTTCGCCCAGTCGGGACGCGTTTCCACAGTAATGCCAACATTCTTTATCTTGCTTTTTTCCGCGTGGCTTTTCGCTTGCTCAAGGGAAACGGATTTTCTATTGGTTATGGCGTCTAAGCATCGTTGAACAAAAAACTCCTGATATTCAAGGGGCGTCGCAGGAAAGGTTCCGCCCATAATTATGATTTCAGCCTTATCCACCGTGTGTCCAATCGCCTTAAGCTGCCCAATTCTGCTTTTCATTTGAAGAAAAGGATCAAATTGATGCTGAAGTCCACGCATTATGGCTGGTTCTCGACCCACATATGCTGAGGGAACTTCGTAGGGTGGGCCGCCTGGACAGTAGGCACACTTGCCATGGGGACAGGGATAGGGCTTAGTCACTACCGCTATTACACTAACTCCCGAGATGGTGCGAACCACCTTTCTACGCAAGAGGGGCAAGAGCTTGCCCTTTTCCCAGGGCTTAAGGCAACGTATCAGTTCAGAGTTAGAGGGAACCCTTTTCAAGGCATATTTGCCAGCGACCCGCATCTTGACTAAATTAATGTCTTGCTTTGTTGCGCCACGAATCTTCATTAGGCGTTCAACGATTTCTCTGCAGGCGGCTTCACTCATCATGCTCAACCAAGAATAACATGGGCTTGTCTTTTAGATAAATGTTCTAAAATGTAGACTTAAATATCATAAAGATTAAAACTTCTAATGCTGATGCTCAATGCTTTCCTACGCCTTCAAGCGAGTGATCCGATCCTGGAAGCTGTTCGCAGCCCTGCTCCTAGGCACGGTGCTCGCCTCAACCTTCTTCGCAGGCATAAACATAGGCGCGGACACGGCGGCAAAACAGAATCTTGACCAACAGCTCAGCAGAGTTTCCGTGGACATCGTGGTGAGTGCAAGCGGAGGCTACTTTGAACCTAAACCAGGTCAGACGACGATTGTGACTGAGTGGCGCCCGTTGTCTTCAGCTAACGTCACAAAGATAGCTGACACTGTCCGTAACGTTACCGGCATTGAAAGTGTTGAGGTGACCTCAACGTCTTACAGGGATATTCAACTGCCCGACAGCAACGAAACAATGTTTTTTATGCTTACTGGAATATCAAATGTTTCCCATGTTTATGATGGATTAACAGTGATTAGTGGCAATAGTTCGCTTCGAGAAAATGAAACTTATGTGTGGGCTGGCTCCGCAGCCGCGGCGAAATTGAAAATAGGAGATACCCTACGAGTAAATTTTTCCATGTTGATCAATGGGCGCGATGGGGGTCTCGGAAACGAGACCACATTGACCTTAAACCTTACTGTGGCTGGTTTTGTTCAGCTTGAAGATGAAGCGTTATATATTGCCACGGGCCAGTATTATTATTACTACCCATACTTCGAAACCGGCTTGACAGTGATTCCGCGTGAAGAGTACGCTTTTGAGGGCAACCTCTTAATTTTAAGCTGGGAAAAAACCTTCGCTAGGCTTATTGACGCTTTTTACAACTCGTCCTCACCATCTTATTCGATTACTACGTATGTCCTTGCATATCTGGATCGAGAACAGTTGATTAATCCTTGGGACATCGGCGGTTCTATAAATAGGGTTAGGACTGTTACGGCTCAGGTCAACAACGAGATTTATGGGCTTTATGGGCTATATGCATCAAACAACTTGGAGAACATTTTAAACAGTTATCAATTTATGGTTTCAGCTATGAGGCTTAGCTTCATAGTTATCGCCCTTCCAGTGTTTTTTGTGGCGTGGTACATGGGGACGACGGTTTCTGATGTTTCCCTGAACCTGAGGCGCCGCGAAATTGGTCTCTTGCTAACAAAGGGATTTTCGAGGAGCCAACTCCTAAGGATGTTTTTGGGCGAAGCCACTTTAATTGGGCTATTGGGAGGCATCATCGGAGTAGCGCTAAGCCTACTGCTGAACCCCTTGTTCGTTAGGTTGGGTGGCGGCGAGTTTATTGGTAAGGCTGTAATCGGGCCGGAAACAATAATTCTAGCGTTGGTCTTTAGCGTTGTCATAACCTTTCTCTCTGTATTTCAGCCGGCAAGGAAGGCTTCAGGGCTCAACGCCGTAGAAGCCCTTATGGAGTATAGATATGTGGAGGAAATTAAACCCTACAAGAAGAGGTGGCCTTGGGTCGCCCTCATCCTCGGCACCTACAAGATAATCCTATTCCTTCTTGGAATAAACTTAGCTGCGGTGATGATGGGGCCTCCGCCTACAACAAACATTATTGTCCTCATTTTGTTGGGAATATGGATATTCTTCGATGTATACGTATTAACTTACATAGGTCCACTGCTTTTCTTCTGGGGCTTCACCAAAATCTTCATACGCGGGTCCCTAAAGTTTCAAGAGTTAACAACTAAGGTAGCGAGTTTTCTAGGCGATTTAGGTTCACTAGCCACGAGGAACATTCAGAGAAACCCCGCACGAGCCGCTTCCATCGCCTTCCTAATCGCCTTAATTATAGGTTACAGCGTTCAAGTAACTGGAGCCTTAGCCACCGAGCAGGACTACGCAATACGCGAAATTTACTTCAACGTAGGCGCCGACATAAGCGTCTCCCTAAGCTCCACAACTAATGCCTCGGCAACAATGAGTGAAATATGCAACAATTTATCGAACGTGATATCGTCCACGGCCATAGAATATCAATTCTGGGGAGAATCAACATTGACGAGCCTGTCCTTAAGGGCTGTCAATCCAGAAGCATGGCTTAACACGGCTTACTATGAGAGCGAATGGTTCACCGGGAACGACGTTAAAATAGCTTTCCAATCTTTAGCGTCCGACAACCGTACGATCATCTTAGAACGTAGCATAGCAGAAGCCCTCGAACTGAATGTGGGAGACACTATTACCTTAACCTTTGGAGAATTTCATCGTAGCCTCAGGGTCGTGGGGTTTTTTGGAACTGAGCCGCCTAAAACACCTGGAATTGAACCACTCCAAGGATACTTCTGGAGGCAATACTGGTCGTATGTCCCTGACGGGCTGTATCATGAGTTGAGCGATGAAGTTAGTGCATCAGCTAAAGTTTTGATTAAGTTGAAGGCTGGAGCGGATGGCGTAGCTGCGGCTGATCAGATTCGAGGATTTGAATCTAACAATGTCATTGGGATTTATTCGGTTGCGGAGCAGCTTCAAGAGCGGCAGGCAAACATTCTGTTTAGTGGGTCAATGAACATTCAGCGCCTCGGCGTTTTCTTCGCTGTTTTGGCGGCGTCCGTGGGAACTGCTTTAGTAACCTTTGTGAGTTTAAAGGAGAGGGGCAGGGAGGTTTCGCTCATGAGCGTGCGTGGTTTATCTTTTAAGCAATTAGCCGTGATGCTCCTAGTGGAGAACTTAGCAGTAGTGGTTTTTGCCGTGTTGCTTGGCGCCGTTGTGGGCCTAATAATTGTGCGAGGGAATGTGGCTGCCGCTAACGCCTTCGCCTACTCTTTGGTTGCTAGGCGTATCGTTTTTCCCATGGATTCGCTGTTGACGCTTTCCGCTTGCTTTATTTTCGTGTTCGCTTCAACCATAATCCCAATTGTTATGATGGCAAAAAGATACGTTTCAAGGCTTGAGAGGATGGTGCGTTAAGTTTGACGGGTGTGGGAATAGCGGTTAAAGACTTGATTAAGGTTTATCGCCTAGGAAGCGTTGAGGTTCAAGCCCTCAGAGGTTTAAACATGAATGTCAAAGAGGGAGAGATAATCTCCATTATTGGTCCCAGCGGAAGTGGAAAAACCACGCTCCTCAACATTATGGGCGGATTGGACACAGCCACGGCAGGCTCAGTTCAAGTAGGCGAAACTGAAGTCACCTCCTTATCCACCCCTCAATTAGTGGATTACAGAAGGAAAACCGTAGGCCACATCTTCCAAACGCTAAATCTAATCCCAACCTTAACTGCCGCCGAGAACACAGAGTTACCCATGATCGCCATGGGCGTCCCTCGCAGTAAGAGAACTGAGCGGGTTAAGATGCTCATTGAGGTTGTGGGCTTAACCCCCAGGGCCCATCATAAGCCTAGCGAAATGAGCGGTGGAGAGCAACAGCGAGTGGCCATAGCCGCGGCTTTGGCTAATGATGCTCCAGTCGTCTTGGCTGACGAGCCCACTGGCGAGTTAGACACTGTAACTGCCAAAGTTGTTGTGGACTTTTTGGTGAAGGTTAACCGTGAACTTGGCAAGACAATCGTTATGGTGACGCATGACCCCAGCGTTGCTAGAGCCGCCCACCGAATACTGAGGATTGAGGACGGAACCATTAAGGCTTCCCTTACGCCAGCCCAAATTTCAGAGGAGGCAGCAGCCGTCTCCTATGTGGATCAGCTTAGGGCAAGAATATCCGACATAGACACCCAGTTAAACAAGCTTGACGAAGCCTTTAAGGCTGGCAAAATCAGCGGCGACGAGTACGTGGAGCAGAGGCAAAGCCTAAAACAAACCAAGGCTAGCCTTCAAGAAGAGCTGCACAGAATGGGCATCGTGACTTAACATCGGAAAGAGCTTTTCTCAAAATTAAGTATAGACGCAGATTATAACTTTGAGGTGTATCGTAATAGGGAATATTCTTATATATTTAGATGGACAAAAGCGGTTGCGTGGTAAAATTGATAGGCGCTGTAATCTTTGTGATAGCGTTCCTTCTTATGACCTTGATATCCATTGCTGTGCCTCAGATTCCGCCTGCAGATATGGTCATTGGCTCGTTTATTCCCCCCTCTGATTACAATATTTACATAAACGCCATTGTGAACGGAGTAATCTACGGATTAGCAACTTGGATAATATTCAGCGTAGTGAACATAGCTGTTAAGAAAGGTAAGAAAGCGGAAGTGAAGCTTGCGACTTGTCCAAAATGTAAGTCTATTGTCCCTGCAAGTAAAACATGGACAATGGATGGGCGCCCAAACAGAATGGGTAGGAGAATGCAGCTTGAAATCGGCCTTTTCGACTGTCCGCAATGCAGTAGAACCTTCCGAAAGGTACTAAGCAAGAAGCAAATAACTTAGTATCTTGGCGCTGTAAATGCTCTACTATGTTTTCTAGTTTTCCAACTCCTTCTTGGTAGACTACGCGAAAATGGATGCCTACAATTATCCTTAACGTTGATATGCGCTAAGTGCCAGGCTCTAAACTTTTTAGGAATACGTTAAGTTCAAAAATAGGGAAATTTTGGTTTAGGTTCTATTTTCTGCCTTCCACTCAGCCATTTTTCTCTTTGTTTCCTTAGGTATCGGGTTTTCCACTATTAAGCCGTATTTTTGCGCCTTGTCAATAACGTGAGAATCATTTGAGACGATGACGGGTATCCGATTGTTCAGAGCTGTGGCTATTAAGAAAGCGTCACCAAGGGGCAGGTTTTCTTCTAATGATATATCTAAACCCCTAATGGATGTTTCCACGATTTTTAAGTTTCCAACAACAAGCTTAAGCTTCTCTAGGAGCCTTTTTAGTGGTCTTATCCGATAAAACCAGAAGAGGACGTTATACGCCTCTAAAATTGTGGTATATGTGAGGTAGAGCTCGACCTCTCCAAGTAAACCCCTTTCTATGATTCTCCAAGCGTAATCATGGGCTGGGCTTTCATCGTATAAGGCGTAGGAGAGGATGTCAGAGTCCACCATCCTCAATACTTAATCCCGCCAAAATAATCCTTCACTGTGGCAGCATCCACTTGTACCCTCTTCCTACTGCCCACGAGCTTAATGCTCTTCACTTTCTCTACAAGCTCATGTCTATCTTTAAGAACCCTAAGAATAATAGTACTTCTGTCGGCAAGCTCCACCTCGAAATCACTCTTACCCATAACTTTCCTGACGCCAACTGGAAGGGTAATTCTGCCCTTACTGTCCATCTTCACGGTTTCTCCCACTTCCACCACCCACTCCCACAATTCGAAAAGTGAAATTTAAAGTTATCGCTACACCAATGTAGCCACTGACACAGCGCTCAAAATAAGTAGTGGATCTAGGAAAAACATTTTTATCAGCCACTATGCACGTGCGCCACGAATTGGCAACATGAAATATGTGTTATGCCTGATTGGAGAAAGTAAATGTTTTAACTGTGAAAGAGTCTAAATAGTAACCATGTCAGAGGAAAAACTGAAAGAAGTTGGAACAATAACCCATTACTTCCCAAAAATAGAAGTAGCCATAGTTGAGGTAACCGCTCCCATCGCTGTAGGCGACACGATCAGAGTAAAGGGAACCACAACTGACTTTGAGCAGACTGTGAAGTCCATGGAAATAGAACACAAGAAAATCGAGAAGGCGAAGCCTGGGGACTCAATTGGGCTCAAAGTTGAAGATAAAGTCAGAGAAAGAGACATCGTATACAAGAAAATAGAATAAACACTCGATAGACTTCGCTAATAAACTCCTTACGTGCCAAACCTCAATTAGCTATAAGTCTCATCTCGCTTACCGAAATTTAGCAAAAATAATTATTCCCAAATCTAAAGAAGTGGAAAGTATAATTTTAGCGCCAGTTTTGGCCAGATTTCCGCTGGAGAACCATCCGCTTCTCGTAATTGCGTCGACACCTTATCCTAGGCATGCGTCCCTTCTTAGGCGTGGGCGGAATCTTAGGAGTCTGTGAACGGACTTTCCCAGCCTTCGACAAACTACCATGTGTTGGCATTTCAGGCACCGTTCATATTCAGTTGAGTAATCGTGGCTTTTATATCTAACTCTTTCTTGCACACTTTTCAATAGCATATAAAATTCTCAACTAACGTAAGGAAGTTCGCATGAAATGGAACTAATTCGATACGAAATTTCATAAATTAACCTCTCTGCTTTTCAGAGGGGGGTCTAAATTTAAAAGTGCCTCGGGAAGCTCATGTAAACTCTTAATGATTTTGTCCGCTCCCGCTGCCGCTAGTTTTTCCATGTTGCCCCAACCTGTTGAAACGCCTATAGCCAATATTCCCGCCTTTTTTGCTGCTGCCATATCCCCGTGACTGTCGCCGACAGCAACGCTATTTTGTGGTTTGCAGCCCATTTTCTCTAGGCATGAGAGAAATTGGTCAGGGTGCGGCTTCAATTTATGGTTTACGTTCCGAGCCACAACAATGTCAATGAAGGAATTAAGGTTATGTAGCTTCAAAATTTCTTTAACCACCTTTTCTGAGTTGGAACTGGCTATTCCAATTTTGACGCCTCTGCCCTTAAGCCACTTTAAGGCTTCAAGGCAGCCTGGCATCATTCTGGCATTGTAGGTTCCCTTAGCCTCGCATTCTTCCAGCACGTCATATGCCTCGGACTGTATGTTTCTCGCTTCATCTGGAGAAAAACGCCTTAACAGTTCTTCGTACACTCCATTTAGTAGGGACAGCAAACCGCCTTCCCCATATTGTTTCACAACGGCTTCAGGAACTCCATGATTTAGGTAAGTTTGAATAATTAGCTGTTGAGCCTGCTCCCAATCCACAAAATCTGTGAGGTTCACGAGCGTACAATCAAAATCGAATACGACGCACTTTATTTTCATCCTTGAACGCCTCAACATCCATTTCCCTTTACACGCGGCATGGCGGAATAAATGCTTTTGTTATAGGGAAAATAACGTAAAGTTAGTAGCCCTAATCTTTCATAAAATTCAGGTTTAAAGTGATATGTGGAACCAGAGGCGTTCAACCAATTCTTTATAGCGGTTCCTTATTGTGACTTCAGTTACTTGGGCGATTTCGGCTATTTCCCTCTGAGTTTTTCTTTCACCCGTTAGCACGGAGGCAATGTAGCTTGCGGCGGCAGCTATGCCTGTGGGTCCTCTTCCAGACGTTAGCTTAAGGGACTTCGCCGCAGTCAGGGTTTTGTGGGCTATTTCCTCCACTTTTCCCTGCATAGAAAGCTGATTGGAGAATTTTGTGACATATTGGCTAGGCTTCAGGGGTGGAACGAAGAAGTCAAGCTCCTTAACTAGAAACCTATAGCTTCGTCCAACCTCCTTTTTGTCTATGCTTGACGCTTCAGCGATTTCGTCTAAGGTTCTCGCCAAGCTGCATTGCCTACAAGCCATGTATATGGCGGCGGCAGTTACGCCTTGAATAGACCGCCCGCGGATCAAATGTTCTTTAACGGCTTTCCTATAGACGACAGAGGCGGTTTCAAGTATGTTTTTGGGCAGGTTAAGCCCGTTAGCTATTTTGGAGATTTCTGATAGGGCGAAAGCGAGGTTTCGTTCCGTGGCGTCGGAAACTCGGATGCGCCGCTGCCACTTTCGAAGACGGTAAACTTGGGCCTTTTGGCTTGGGGAGAGCCTTCTGCCGTAAACGTCGCGATCATGCCAGTCGATCATGGTTGAAAGGCCCTTGTCATGAATAGTGAAGGTGAGCGGAGCGCCAACTCGAGTGCGTTTAGCCCTTTGTTCATGGTCGAAGGCACGCCATTCCGGCCCTTGGTCTGCGAGTTTAGCGGCAATAACGAATCCGCAGTCCATGCAAACAATTTCGGCGTACTCATGATCGCGCATAACTCGGTCGCTCCCGCATTCGGGGCACCGCTGAACCTTCATGGGTTGTAGGGGGATCCGATCTTCACTCATTTTCCTTCCTTCTTCCTATGCTAGGCTTGAGGGGAAGTATAGAGAACGTGGCCGACGAGATTATGTGGCTCCTTAACTTTAGGTTTCACCGATGCGTAGGGGGACGAAACTGGTCCAAAAATGTCAAATATAGTTCCTACAGGCTTGAGGAGCTCATCAACCACTTTATCGCCGATTCGCGGAATTTTTTCAGCCTTAAGGATTAGGTTCTTGTCAGAGCTCACGTGAAGGACACGACCAATTCTCTGCAAGTTTTCCCCTCGTAAAATATGGATGTTTTGAACTGTACGGCTTTATTTAAACCTTTCTAACGCCCTCTAACATTTAGGATTCAAGTTTCCACACGGTTTTCAACAATTTTTTGAGCAATCCTTTGCATAATTCGAACTTTAACATCCTTCTTTGAAATAGTAACTAAGCCAGTTTTTTGCCATGACACGCTTGGATGAGCGGCGCCAGAAACAATTTCTGGTCGAAGGCCCAACTGCTCAGCTGCCTTTCGAATCTCCTCAACAGTAGGCGTGGGTACACCAAGCTTTTTTGGTACTCTCCGACCTTCTGATCTAGTTTTAGTTGAATCAAAGTAAACGGGCCACAAGATAACTTTGTCTTGTTTCCGCATTTCTTCACCTAAATAGGTGTAAGGATTAAAACACTTTAATTGTTACGGTATTACCTCCGCTGTTTTTATCGACATTCGACCGCTGGTGCTCATGGCTCCACGGTTATGCTTACGCTGTTTCTAGACGCTTATAGCCGTTTTGAATGGCTGTCTCTTTAGCGTCCAAGTCATTTGGATTTTCGCTTCTATTTTCTCAGTAGTTTGGTGAATTCATTGGGTGTTAATCCTGCTTGTCTAAGTATGGATTTGAGTGTTCCTCTCTTGATTTCTGGGTGCATGGGCACTATCACAATGTAAGTTTTGGCTGGGGTCTTCTTTTCAGCCTAACGTGGCTCCCTTTCCTGCCTACTATTTCAAAGCCAGCCCTAATTAATGCCTTAATTACTTCGCGACCTGAGGTCACTGGCAGTTTTTGCATGGGCTTCAATGCTCACTGTAGTTACTATTGGAGACGGTTTCTTCTCAGGAATCACAGCGTCTTTATCTTCAAAATAAAGTTCAATGGCTTCCTTGAGGTTTTCTAGGGCTTCCTCAACGTTTTTGCCTTGGCTTGCGATGTCCAAGTCAGGACACCAAGCTACATACAGGTCTTCTTCTATCCATACGATACTTGAAAAAGTTAATTTTTCACCCATATTAGAACATCAAGTAAAAAATGTTTAGCATCCGGCTATTAAATGATTTCTATGCCCATTACACCACTCACCTAAAGGATTAAATCGATCTCCTTTTGGCAACCCATTCGCCACCGTATTTTCACTTCAGTTCCTCATGGTCACCAAGCCACTTCCATCCGCACCACAAAATCATTTAAAATTAATGGTGTCCTAGTATTCACAGTTTTCGCATATATTCCTCAGGCAGTTTTTTCAGGGATGATGGTGGCGTTTATTATTCCGTTTTGTCCCGGACGCGATGTTACGCGGGCTTTGCCTAAGGGCGTTTCAATAGTTGTTTCCTTTGTGATTACGCCTCGGCGATTGTAATCCACGTTGGCAGGGTTCTCTATCACGCGGAGGATTTCAACTTTCTCGGTCTTTCCAGTTGAAGGATTAGAAACGTTTACGTGGGTTGCGCCCATCAGCCGAACTTTTACGTTGCCTCCGTGCCTACGACTTACCTTCTTTTTTAGTTCGCCCAAGCTTGTTTCAGTTGGAAAAGAGCCCCTTTCACGCCTCCTCTTCATTCGGTATGGGCGCTTCCTGCTGCCCGAAGTCTTTCTTTTGTGTAAATCGCCATGCCAAACCGACAAAGTCCTATATCCTCCAAGAGGTTTTGAAGAGAATACAAAATTCGGCGTATATAAGGCTATCCTTACGTTATCTTTTACGGCTTGGGTTTGGTTAGTTCTTCAAATATGCTCCTGAGCTGGCGTTTCATTAGTTGTGGGTTTCGGCTTAAACCAAAGTAGTCAGCGAAAAAGTCCGTTGTTCGCAGCATTTTTGTTCGTCCAACCCTTTCTCGAGTAATTAACTCCTGATTTTCAAGTTGGTCAATGTGGCCGTAGGCATGCGGCCCCCGCACGTCTATGACTTGTTTTTGGAGAACGGGCTGCCTATAGGCAATGTAAGACAGGGTTTTGAGGGGTCCAGTGCCGAGAAGGGGTCTTATGGCTAACTTTCGGACCTTTGGCGTGTACTCCGTCTTTAACTGAAGCACGAATCGTTCATCTTCTAGTTCTCGGACTTCAAGGGCGGTTTGACGTCTTTCATACTCTATTGCGAGTTCCTTCACGACCTTCTGCACTCTCCTTTTGGACCGAGTTCCAATAATGGAAGCCAAGGTTTTTAGGTCTAAGGGGCGACCAGCCACGTAAAGCGCCGCCTCCACTAAGGCTAGATCATGCCTCAATTTTTCCTGCTCAGCCGAATCAGACAACGTACGCTCGGTCTCCTGCACTGGCTGTTCCCTCTGCGATGGTTACGTAAATTTCGCCGAATTCCTCCTCCTGCCACAAGGAGATTTTACCCTTTTGCGCAAGAAATAAGAGGACAATAAACCTTTTTATAGCCTCAAGTTTTTCCATTCCAGCTATAATCTTAGAAAAAATAATTAACTTTTCTTCATGGGCAAGATGGAGTAAAAAGCGGTACAACCGTTTCATCTGCGTTTCAATTTCCATCAAATATAGGTCAACTGGAGGAAGAATCTCAGGCGGAGGTGGAAGGACGGGCTCTAAGCGCGGCTTCAATGCAAATATTTGTTCGCCTTTCAGCGCCTCATCCAGTGCATCCAACAGATGATGAATTGTGGTGGATGTCAACTCATAACGGAGGGGATATAACAATGGTGGAGGAAGAAAATCCGGCGGCGGTTTCGGCTGGGGCGGGGGCTCCTCCAATTTTAACAGAAGCCTAGACTTCATGAGATGTATGGTGGCGGAGGAGTCGAGGGCCACGCCCGAAGCCCTGAAGTCGACTTCTCCTTGTTTACTCATCTCCTCCAAGAAGGAGGTTAACAAAAAGGAAATGTTAACGTTCCACGGTCGTACCCTCTCCAATTTGTGAAGTTCAAAGAGAATGTTCCATGGGGGTTGAAAATAGAAGGGTTTCTTGGCTGATGTGGAAGCCACTAGGCGGCCTCCTCCTTAAATGTGGTTGAGACCACGCGGGAAATACCGTTGTGCATGTATACGCCGTAGACTTTCTCGGCTTTGTTAACCATTTCAGGCTTAAGGGTGATGACTAGGAACTGGGACTTCGTCGCCTCCTCAGTTAATAGTTCTCCTAGCTTTCCAACGTGGAAGGCGTCTAGGTGGGCGTCAATCTCGTCAAGTAGGTAGAAAGCCGCAGGCATAAGGTCTTGTAGGGCGAATGTAAAGGCAACAGCAGCCACGGACCTTTCTCCGCCGCTGGCTCCACTTACCAAAATCGGAGGCTTATCGGGGAATTGAACAATCATGTCCATCCCGCCGGCGAACGGGTCCTCGGCGTTCTCTAGTTTTAGGGTGGCTTCCCCTCCATCCGTCAGCTTTGAGAAGTACTTGCTGAAGCTTTCGTTCACTTTGTTGAAGGCGTCCATGAAGACCTCGCGTTTTTTCCGTTCAATTTCATCCATGAAGGAGATTATTGCCTGTTTTTCCTTTTCGAGCTCATTTATGCGGATAGACAACTCCTTGTACCGAGAGATTTGCTCGGCATAATGCGCCATGGCTAGCTGGTTGACGGCTCCAAGTCGCTCTAACTCAAGCTTCATTAGGTTGAGCGATGACTCCGCTTTAAGGAGCTGGTCCGGCGTAACTTCTAGAGGCTTTTCGTATCCGAGCTCCATTAATCGGCGGCGATGCTGATCCAGTTGCAGTTGACACGTTTGAAGGCTGAGTTGAAGCTGATTAAATAATTCATTTGACTGCTCATATTCGGCGTCTAACCCGTGCAGTTGCTTGTCGATTTCGTCGATTTGATGCGTAAACCTTTTTGCTTCTTCCCTAGCGGTTAAGATGGAGCGGGACATCTCTTCCTTGGATTTTTCGAGCTCCGAAAGCTCTTTTTCAATTTTGTCCTTTTGTTGAAGCGCCTCTCCTACCTCTTTTTCCACGGTTGAAAACTGCTGATCCACCTTTCTAAGCTGAATTTTAAGGTTGCTTGAACCTATTTTTAGAACGTTTTCCAGCTTAGATCGGAGGGTTGAGAGCTCAGTCTCTACGCCGCCGAGTTGCTGCTGTAACGTTATTATGGTTTCTCCAAGCTTTTCTCGTTGAAGCTCCATTTCTTGAACTTGGGCTGGATCCGTCTTCTTTCTTAAGTCGGCTAGTTCCCAGCGTAGATTCCGAATTTCTTTTTTAACCCCAGTGTTCTGAGATTCTTGGAGCCCCATTTTAGTTCTTTCTTTTTCGAGGTGCTCCTGCGAACGTTGAATGTAACGCTCTACGCGTCTAATATTTTGTTTGGTGCGTTTTATGTTTCTGCGCACTCTTGCGATTTCGCTTTCCATAATAGCGGCGGCTTCAATCAGCCTTGCGGCTTCCACTTGAGCATTGCTTATTTCCTCTTCAAAAGTAGTTATTTCCTCTTCTCTTCTTGTTAAATGCTCCTGAAGAGCCCTAACAGCTTGATCCAAGCTTTTAACTGCAGGCTCACTTGGAATAATAGAAGAGAAGTCTATGGGCGCCCGATAATACCCGCTTTCTATACCTCCGCCGGCTTCGAAAAGGTCGCCGTTAATGGTGACGGCTCGATAACCTTTACGGGAAGCCATGAGAGCCGCTTTTTCATCCGTCGCTGTTAGAGTGTCTCCGAAGACAAAGGTTACAGCGGGTTCGTATTCCTTCGTGTAGCTAACAAAGGCGGAGGCGGTTCCGCTTATTCCCTCAATTTTCGGGAGACCAACAGGTTTAAGGGCAGATGATTCTTGGAGAGGAATTATCTTAATTCTGCCAAGCTTTAAATTTCTTAATGTTTCGGCGCAGGCGAAAGCAGTATTAAAATCTCGGACAACTATTGAGTCGAGCCAGCCAGACGCCGCTGCCTCTAAGGCTTGCTCGTAACCGCTTTCCATTTTGATTAAGTTTCTAAATCTTCCGTATATGCCATCGATGGCTCCAAGTTCCCCGAGCTCTTCAATGTTTCTTAGCGCCTTTTCCTCGGCTGCAACCTTTTCAGCCAATTCTCGTTGGGTAGCAAATTCCACCACGGCTTCTCGAGCGGATTCAGCGATTCTTTCCGCTTCAGTAACCTCTTTCGCTATGGATTCTTTTTGAGTGGTCCTTCGATCTAAGTCTCGTTGAAGGCTTTCAAGTCGTGCCTTCTGTTCATTTTCCACCTCTTTAAGGTCCACAACGGATTTTTTGAGATCGTTTAAGGTGGATGCAAATACGTCCCTACGGCTGCTAAGGTCTTTAAGCCTACGTGAAAGAACCCTTATCCTCATTTTACTTCGGGCATAATCACCTCGATACAATATAATTTTTTGATATAGCTTGTCTAGTTGCTGTTCGATTTCTCGGATTTTCTTGCTGTTTTCGCCTAGGCCCGCCCTTATCTGAGTAGCCTCTCTCGAGATTTGGTCATGCTGAGATTGTTTGATCGTTATTTCTTTTGATAATCCGTCGTGTTCTCGTTTTAGTTGCCGAATTCTCTTAGTGGTTTCGCCAATGTCGTTTTCGATGGCTTCAAGCTGTTGGAGGCTGTTTTCCCTAACCCTTTTGAGGCCTTCTAGGCTGGCTGTTCCAGCGCCTCTTTTGGTTGTTAATTCCGTTAATTTGGACTTTAGGTCCCCTATTTTTATTTGAACTTTGAGGACGCGTGTTCCCCCTTCCTCGACGGTTTCTGAGCTAAATTTTCTCCATTCCCTTTCGACTTCGCGGCGTTGAGACCTAGACTTTTCCCTCAATTCCCTTAATTTTTCCAGTTTGCCTCCAACTTCTCTGATTCTCGAAGTAAGGTCCGCGCTTTTGCTTTCTGCTTGCAAGATTTCATGTGAGATTTTGGTCGCTTCAAACCGCTTGATTTCTCCTTGAATGAAATTGTAGCGGAGCAGTTCGTTGCGTTCTCTTTCTAGGTCGTCTACTCTCCTTTGGACTTCGTCGACTCGTCCCATGGCTGTTTTAATGGATATTTCAGCTGCTCTAAGCTTTTCTTCAGCTTCAGCCTTTTCGGCGTCGTATTGGGCTATGCCAATTAAGTCTTCCAAAATTTTTCTGCGTTCATGAGGAGCAATTTCAGCCATTCGTGTTATTGTTCCCTGCATGACTAC
>Ga0315314_1001683_pt1 | contig 19316 bp, 24 predicted proteins | sample TDP9_MG_FD_203631 | JGI IMG/M metagenome (GOLD analysis project Ga0315314, IMG submission 203631) | Freshwater sediment microbial communities from Lake Towuti, South Sulawesi, Indonesia - TDP9 | ecosystem: Environmental > Aquatic > Freshwater > Lake > Sediment | place: Indonesia: South Sulawesi... | reverse complement strand
CCAGGCTGAAGGGGGTTCGGCTTGAACCTCCGAAGGCGAGGGCTGAGGCGGCTAAGATGCTGAGCGCGAAGGAGTCTGAGATCGCCTGGGTCTCCCGTGTCGTCCAGAGCTTCAACATGATCAGGAGCATGATGGACTTCAAGTCAGGGGACAATGTTGTCGTCACCGATTTGGCTTATCCCTCTAATGTCCACACATGGTTTCCCATCAGAGAGAAGGGAGCTGAGATCAAGCGTGTTAAGAATCAAGACGGCAACATTGAGATCGCGGATTTCGAGAAGACGGTAAACGACCACACGAGAGTCGTCTCCATAAGCCACACGGAGTGGGCGTCAGGCATCACCTACGACCTCAAAGCCTTGGCTGAGGCGGCCCACGACCATGGAGCCCTTCTTGCCGTTGATGCTTACCAATCTCTTGGGGCGGTCAAGATAGACGCTCGTAAGGCTGATGTTGACTTCCTCTTCTCAGGCGGAACTAAGTGGCTCTGCTGCGACACAGGGGCAGGCGTCTTCTACGTCCGAGAGGAACTCATAGGAACCTTAGAGCCTTACTATCAATTCTATTCGCATGTCGAAGAAGCCTTCAAAGGCGGGGCTGCTTGGGGTCGCGAAGACCATGACAACATCAGGGACTGGGACAAGCCGTTTGTAAGGGATGCGAGGAAGTTTGAACAAGGAACCGTTACGGAAGTAGACATTCTTGGTCTTTACGCAGCCGTGAGCTACTTCAACGAGCTTGGGCTGGAGAACATCGAGAGGAGAATCAAGAAGCTAAGTGGGTACCTCATAGACGGGCTCCACGACCTAGGATGCAAGGTAAACACACCCATTGAACCTGAGAGGCGAGCTGGACTCGTCACCTATAACACTGGCAGACATGAGCTGAACAAGAGGAGCGTCGAGGAGCTCAACAAGGAGAACATAGTCGTCTCTCTAAGATACACGGGAGGCGTGGGGGGAGTACGTGCCTCACCCCACTTCTTTAACACGGAGGAAGAGATAGACAAACTGCTGAAGACCCAAAAGGCTCTCCTCAAATAGGCGTCAACTATGTCTGTCCAAGTCTTCGAGAAAAGGCCTGAGGCGGAGGAACCGACGGGGCGCTTCGTCGTCCAAGAGCATCATGCAACACATCTTCACTGGGACTTCAGGCTGGAGCTCGACGGAGTCCTCAAGAGCTGGGCTGTACCCAAGGAGCCGCCTCTACAGCCCGGGGTTAGGCGTCTCGCCGTTGAGGTGGAGGATCATCCTCTCAGCTACATAGACTTCGAGGGCATCATCGCCGAGGGACAGTATGGTGCTGGGACTGTGAAGATCTGGGACAGAGGAACCTTCCTGATGGAGAGTAGGGAGCCTGAGAAGATGGTCTTCTCCCTCAGCGGAGAGAAGATGCGGGGAGGCTATGTCCTCCTTAGATTCAAGGAAGAAGGACAATGGCTCTTCTTCAAAAGGAAGGACTAGCCATTTCAGTGATACCGCTTCAGACAGGCTCTTTAGAAGGGGAGGAACCTCCTCCGACCTTTCTTTGGTTGAGCCTCTTCCCTTACCTGTGTCTCCTTCTCTTTCGCCTTCTCCTCCACCAGCTTTAGCAGCTTCTCTACATTCTCCCGTTTCTCGAAGACTGTGAAGAACTTCTCGCTTCCAATGGTCACCCTCTCGCCGAAGAAGGGGATGAAGGGAAAGAGGAAGAAGCGTCCCATCTGCCCGCCGATGTAGATGAGGGGCTTAACGCTCTCAAGAAGCATGATTGCGGCTACCTCCATCCCATATTTGTGGACTAGCTCAGCGGCCTTCTTGATCAGCTCTTCCTCTTCTTCAGGCGTGACATCAATATCCCTGAACAAGTCTCTCACCCTCAGAGCGTCAATTAGCCGAATATCTTATCCACACCAATAATGCCCAATCATAAATATATACTTTTAATCAATTCGCAGATAGTTTTTTAAATAGAACGCTTTCAGTAATCGTAGGTGAAAAGAAGAGTGCACATAACAAACGTTTCTGAGTTGAGCGTTAGAACGGGTTACAATGGAGCCACCATAATGTTCGTAGTAAGCTTAGCTATAGTGTCCCTAGGAATCTACTTAACCATGAGGGGTGTGCTGAAGCCGAAGATCAGGAGATTGGCGGGGATAGATGCATTAGATGAGATGATCGGTAGGGCTACGGAGCTGGGGCGTCCAGTGCACTATACTGTAGGTCTGGGGGGTATCGGAAACGAGCAGGTCATCGCGGGATTGAGCATAGCCAGGTACGTCGCTAGGAAGTGTGCGGAGCTGGGTGTGCGATTCCTCTTCACCTTTGCAGCTCCGTCGGTTCAGCCAATAGCTACAGATCTTATTAAACAGGCATATGTAGAAGCAGGTAAGGCTGATACGTTTAATCCCGACAATGTCATGTGGCTCTCTGACCGACAATTCGCATTTGCAACGGGAGTCATGGGACTTTGCCTAAGGGAAAATGTAGCTGCGAACATGCTTTTAGGATATTTTGCCGCAGAGTCTTTGATCTTTGCTGAGGCGGGTTATAGGGTCGGCGCAATGCAGATTGCAGGTACCACAAATTCCTATCAGATACCTTTCTTCGTCGTTACATGTGACTATACATTGATAAGTGAAGAATTGATCACTGCTGGAGCTTATATGTCGGGTGAGCCAAGACAACAAGGGTCGATATTAGGTCAAGACTACGTAAGACTAATAGGCCTAGCCCTTATGGGGGTGGGCGCAATACTCTATGGAGTCGGAATAAAAACTCTAACCACCTGGCTTGCACTATAGGAGGTTGAGAGATGTCGCTAGTTGTTAAGAGATACATCCCACACGCAGTATTGGTAGCCACAGCCTTCTTTCTAGCTGGTGACACGCTCTTACTTGAAAAAACATATAATGATCTCGCCACTTCGGGAGTAAAGGCGATTTCAATCATAGGGTCCTTCGCCGTCTTAATATCTATAACAATGCTTTCGAGACTTCATGTGAGAAGGATTCAAAGGAGAAGAACCGTCATCGAAAGCTCCGTTTTACTGGTATGTATGTGGGCGACGATGATCTGGGGCTTGTTTAGATTTGCGGTGCAAGGAGTAAGCCCACTAAAGGAATTCGCAGTTCAACAGGTGTTCAGCGGTATAGTCTCTCCTGGAGACGCGACGATATATTCGATTCTAGCCTTCTTCATAGCAGCCGCTGCCTATAGAGCGTTTAGGGCGAGAAGCATTGAGGCCACAATACTGCTTGGTTCTGGTGTAATTGTGATGCTTGGAAAGGCGCCTATAGGAGAGATGATCTGGGGTTACTTCCCAGTTCTTACCACATGGCTCACTGACGTACCCAATACTGCAGGTGTGAGAACGTTGATTTTGTCAGGAATCATCGCGGTGACTGCGCTGTACGTGAGAATCATTTTAGGATATGAGCGGGGGTGGATGGGACGTGGGGACTGAAGCTAAATCTCTATACGCGAGACTCCAAGAAATGGATGTAAGATACATGTACCTTCTGGTAATGATTGTAGTTAGCATACCGCTCCTGAAACCGATGGGACTACCCCTAGGCACTATCAGCGTTGAGACTACGCGCATGTATCAGTACATCGACAAGTTGCCCTCAAGAAGCATCATCGTCATGATAGCCGATCAAAGTCCTGCAGCAGCAGCGGAATGTCAACCAGCGATGGTTGCTAACATCCAACACGCCGTCAACAAGGGACATAGAGTATTGTTCTATGCGTCTAGGACAGACGCTGTGCCCTTTATCGACGACGCCATGAAAGTCGTATTAGGAGCGACTTCAGACCATCCCAACTATGGAAAACTATACGTAAATTTGGGATACATTCCAGAGGGCGAATTGGGATTAAAAGGATTGGCTGCCGATGTGTTCTTCACGGGTCGCGACGCTTACGGCAAGGACCTCAGAGCGATGGAATTCTTCAGGGATCTGCCTAAGAAAGATGCCAGTGACTGGGGCCTAATTATATACTATGGGGCAAGCTCTGTTGACTGGGTTGTTAGACAAATTACAGACGTGTATGGCTGTAAAACGGCGGGAGGCGTCGCTGCGGTATTGGTTACCAGAATGTATCCCTACTACCCACATAGCATAATCGGGTTCCAAACAGGTCTGAGGGGAGCAGCAGAGTACGAGGTACTGGTTAAGAGGCCAGGGGAAGCAGCTGCGGGAATGGATGCCCAATCGCTGAGTCATCTAGCGATAGTAATCATGATAATAGTCGGAAACATCGGATACTACGCCAGCAGGAGGAAACCTTCAGGGGGTGGATGAAATGGTTACAGTGGAAACCTTAACCATTCTTGCAGGCGGGGCAATGACGATCGCGCTGTTCAGCTATCTCTGGAGAGAGAATCTCGCCTTTAGGATTGCTGAACACGCATATATAGGTGCAGCTGCGGGATACGGAGTACTAATCAGCGCCGAAGCTGCCTGGCGGCTGTTGGAGCCTTTTCTAAAGGCAGGCTTGTGGTATTGGTACGTAACAGCTGTAATTGGACTACTATACCTGTTCTTCTTCTTACCTAAGTACTTCTGGCTATACAGATATCCGACTGGGCTGGTGCTCGGCTCTGGTATAGGCGTGCTTCTAGCAAGGGCCTTAAAGACGCAGTTCTTGGAACAGATAAGGGTTACAACAATAGTGACTGATGTTAACTCTGTGCTGGTGGCTGTGGGCGTGATCTGTTCATTGTTCTACTTCTACGCGACTATGGAGCATAGGGGTGCGTTCAGATATGTTTCCAGAATAGGGATATGCTTCCTGATGGCCGCCTTCGGCGTCTCCTTCGGCGCTACAGTGATGGCGAGAATTTCGCTGCTGATAGGAAGACTGAAGTTCTTATACTTCACAGATCCTGCGTATTACCTCATTCCAGTAGCGATAGCCCTTCTGATCATAGGAATAGTTCTGGACAGAAGAAAAAAGGAACAATAGTAATTCGTTTCCCAATTTTTTCTTCATCGTCTTTTCAGCATATCCTACCTTCGATTATGCACTTAACCCAGTTCATGGTCTTTAGTAACAAACCCTATGCCCTTTTGGGGATTTTCATATGTAGATTGTCCAGTTCCAAGATGAGACAACTTGAATGTTAAAAAAAGGGGGAGAATTTCTAGTCGGTTGTCTCTCCTTTTGCTCTTACTTCGAAGGCTTGCGCTACCGCAGGTGAAAACTCCCGTAAGTAGCCTATCCTCTTGAGCAGTTCGACAGCTATGAAGATCACGATGACTAGGGGGATCATCAGCCACTGCGGGTACTTCAACAGCTGCGTCGTCATGGTTATGACTAGAGCAGTTCTGCCCATGATCGTGTTGCCGAAGGCGGAGCCGAGGAATATCAGTATGAAGTACCTCCCGATCCTGCTGGCGTGCCCCAAGGCACCCTTGTGTTCCTTAGAAAAGTAGAAGAAGAGCACTGCTGTAAAGGCGCCTATCGCTCCCAGAATGTTGTTGAACGTATCGAGGGGTGTTGCCCCTAGACCCTTGAACGTAGCTGTTACCTGAACGATGAAGGTGGAATAAACTGCTCCATATAGCGAGGTTCCGATGCTTAAGCCGATACCGTATGACAATGGGATTCTGTACAAGAAGAAGTACTTCTTCGACCAGTAAGCATACCAGAAGAGTCCTAGAAATATAGCTATGATGTACCACCAATAGACGCCTGGGTTCTTGTACAATGGGTCCAACGTTTGATTGAATCTGAAGAGAGATGTCGCGAGCCCCCATCCAACGCCGCAGCCAACGTATAGGCTTTCCATAATCCTGTAGAAAGGATTCTCCTTGTATAGGAAGCTGTAAGCGCACAGAACAACTAGAGCTAATCCTATTGCCGATGCAGTTACAACGAGACTCATATCAGACCTCCCTCCTACTTTTCCTCACAGCAAAGGTTCCAATGTTACCCACGATGAGTAGGACAACGATGAACAGATGTTGCAACGACTGTGCATCCATCGTAGCAAGCGCTTGCCCACTAGCGCCTACCATGCCTGCCAACTGGTCGTACTCCATTGCACCTCTAGTGCTGGGTATAATGCCAATTATTATCCCAGCATCCATCGCTGGATAGTACCCTGCAACTGAAACGCCAACAGCTCCAATAGCTAGGTTCTTACAGATGCCTGTAGCCCACCAGTATTCTCGGTAGACTTCGATGCCGGGCGTTCCAGCTGCGAAGCAGACCAACAGGTCAATATCCGAGGCCTTGAACTGGGTAATGGGCTTACCTGCTTTGTTGAACGGAAGGGTTTCCAGCGGATTCCCATAGTTGTCTTTGGGGAAAAGCAGTGGGTAGACGCCGACTTGAGCCATCTGCATAACGCCTGTACCTGATTGCTGGATTATGCCAAGGTTGACGTAGTTCTCCCCATACTTCGCGAGTGCATTCGTGATCTGCGTTATGCCCTTGACCTTAGCATAGTCCCTGATCTCATCTATCATAATGTTCGACGTTATTGTAGCTCCATAGCTCCACATGCCCATGATGATCACTTTCATCCCTGCTTCCAACGCGTGGGCAAAGACACTTCGAGATTGAGGATAGTTCTCACTTAGGGGGGAGCCGAAGTCCATGGAGAGGGCGACGATACTTCCCTTTGGCATTTTCTCGATATAGCTATACAACTTAGCTGTCTCAGGTGAGATGCCTATTGGTAGGTTTATCGGATATAGCAGCGGTCCTGCGATCATCAGGAAGCTTATCAGATATATCCAACGTCGGTCTATAGCAGCCAGTTTCTCCCAGGTTCCTACTTTCTTCTCTTCTACTACAGCCATTACCCTAAACCTCCTAACACTGGTTTCCTCTCGTACCCGAGCAATACCCTGATGCTCATAGCTATAGATCCCACAGCTATGCCGATGCTACAGCCACGACTACCAGCCATATTTGGCACGCTCAGAATCCACGTTCTCAGATTCAGAATATCTGGTCCGAATATGAAAGCCCCTATTGGCGCTTGACCGAGTAGGACGAGAGAACCTGAGATCAAGAGGATGGCGGAGTCGACGCCTCTGATCCTGAAGGATCTATATGCGGCTGAGGCTATGTAGAAAGCCAGTAAAGACATCACTGTTGTGCTAGCCGGATTCATGATGGCTTCTACAAGGAAGTATCCAATGTCGTCTGTTCCCCAATCGAACAAGCCGTAATACTTCTTCTTAGCCCCTAAGCCAATTACCAGGGAAAAGTACATTAGAATCAGTATCAGCAAGCTGAAGAGCCAGCCCCTTCTCTTTCTCTGAACGTTCTTCCCATGTATTAGCGAGATGTTGATGAGGCTTATAGCCATCCCCATCGAACCCATCACGCTGTCGAACACGATCGCATTCTGCAGAACATCATCTGTAGGCTTTGTGTAGACGAAGTAGCAGAAGGCACCGAAGATCCCTACAATGAAAGCTATGGTCACCGGCACAGTCTTCTTAAGGTCCATAGCTGACAATTTAGCCATTTCAATTCACCTCTACGTCAATAGCAGATTTATCAGCCACTTGTTCCCTGCCGCCACCCATGCGCTGATCACCCCAACAACGATCAGAGCCACTGCCAGCACCTTACCCCAGTCCTGCCCGGCTATGCTTCCAGTGAGAATCGGGTCGCGACCTATGTACGCTGCAGCAGCGTAGAGCTCCTCCCCTATCAGACAGTAGTCACAGGCAGCCACAAAGAAGGGTACTTGCGCCATAGAGGAGCTGCCGGCAATCTGTATCGCCCCTACCTCGTTTCCTACCTCGGCCAGCTCTAGGGATTCAGCCCAGAAGGCGCCGAACATCAGATTAGCAGCGGGTTTCTCGCGTTTGAATGCGCCCAAGGCGCCAGCTGCGAAGGCGAACTGGTCCGGTGCGATGTAGCGAACCATGTCTTCACTGAACCTCTCCTCTTTACCAGCGGCCTTATAGGCGTCTCTAACGATGCCAGCTGTGGCAGGTTGAACTAGAACATTTCTATTGAAGACGATAATCTTCGTGTCAAGGTCGGCACACTTCCTGGCGACCTCCCCCAACATCACCATTCCGCACATGGTGTCTAAGGAACCAATGCCTCCGATGCCAGGTACATACGACACAGGTTTGCCCATCTCCGTGGCTCTGCCTATGGCTTCATCAATCGCATCCAAGGCCGGTAGCTTCCGGATGAAGAGCGTCCTCGTCCTCGACAGCCTCAGGTAAAGTATGACAAATGTAGCTAGTATGATGAGAATCACCAACGATCCAATGCGTCCAGGCCACAGTCCCCACTCCTTCGGTTTCTGGAACACCAAGCCTTCTAGTATCAATGCTACACCCATTTTTCTCTTTCTCCTTTTTAGCTAGGTGCGTTCTTCCTTCCTCTGAGGTCGAGTAGTCTTTCCTTGAGGTTCTTAGAAGCAGCCCCTTTCTTCTCTCTCTCCTCTAATTCCTTCTCGTTCCTCAACTGCTCGATTCTCTGAATGAGGGCTTCGACGTTTCTTCTATCTGAGAAGAGCTTAGAGTACTCGTAGAACAGCTGCTCATCTATGAAAGGAGCAAATACAGGTGAAACGCCCAAGATAAACTGTAGACCGATCCAAGAAAGGGGTTTCGTCACCTCAAGGGTGAATATGGCTGCAGTCTCCAAGCCTCTGCTCATGACTTCTTTCGCAAACTTCTCGATGAGCTCCATCTTCCTTTCGTCGGAGAGTTCTACTCCGTATGGGTCATAGCGAGCCTCCGAGGACAGAAATCACACCCTACTTACTAGTGATGCTTACCAACATCCTATAAAACTTTCTGTCAGAGACGACAACTGAGGATTAGCGTCAAACCTTGCTAAGTACTCATGAAGCACTCATGAACACCCTCAAAGAAATCGTCAAAAGACCCCCTCAGTTGGATTGCTGGACATCAAGTTTAAGAACTGTTCAGATGACTTAATCTGGACAAGGAAGTGCAGAAGAAGCCTAGAACACCAGGATTCGACGAGTACCTGGCTGGAGCCTTCTTCAGCTACACGGTATCAATCATACCCTTGCTTTTCACATCCTACCTCTTCCAAATACACAACATCGACCCTAGCTCCTTAGACCCCTCACTGCTTCTCGTTCTTGTCGTCACCCCGAACTTCTTCGGAGGCACTGTCGCTGGATACGCAGTAGCTCGGAGATCGGAGATTGACCACCGCATGGTCGGTGTCAAGACAGGCTTAGGATGCCTACTTCTGAACGGCCTCATAACAGGGTTGCTAACTGGTCAGACACAGTCGCCTCTAGCCCTAGCGTCAGTCTTCTTCGGTTGCGTCTTTAGCGGTTTCCTTTATGGGAGAATCTACCAAAAGAAGATCAATGCACAAAACAAGTAGTTCTCTCTCACAGATCATGAAGACTTGACACTTTATGCTAGGTTTCTATCTTTCCAGCTTTCTAACACCTTCTTTCATCCCAACGTATACAACATCCGTTAACCCCAAGAAGAGGCCAGTCTCCACAACTCCGGGAATCGCCTTCAGCCAAACCTCCAGCTCCTCCGCATCCTCAATCGGACCGAAGTCTGTGTCCACAAGAAAGTTCCCATTATCCGTTACAACAGGACCAACTTTCCCTTCACCTTCCCTAAGACAGGCGCTTCGTGCTCGCTCCTGCACTTTCCTTAGAACGAAGGCTGAAGCGAAGGGCAGAACCTCTATAGGGACTGTTTGCGCAACTCCGAGGGCGTCGACGAGTTTTCCCTCATCTACAACAACTATGAATCTATCAGCCGCGGCAGCAACGATCTTCTCTCTCGTTAACGCACCGCCACGACCCTTGATAAGGTTCAGCGAGCCGTCGACCTGGTCAGCTCCATCGATAGCTACATCCAACCTTGGGTGCTCGTCTAAAGTTGTGAGCCGGAGACCCACCTCCAAAGCCGTTGAGGCGGCTTGAAAGCTCGTTGGGACGCCCAAGACGTCCTTGAGCAAACCTTTTCTACGAGCTTCGCCGAGGGCTTGAATGGCGTGGGCGGCTGTGCTGCCGCTTCCCAAGCCTACAACTGAGCCGTCTCTGACCTCCTTTACTGCTTCAATGGCGGCTCTCCTCTTCGCCGCCTCAACCCAGCTCAATCAGGTCCTCCTAGATGTCGATCTCTAGCTTCTCCAGCTCTTCAAGCTCCTTTAGGACTTCTTGGCGTAGCTTCTCAATTCTCTCCTCGATCTCGCTTCTAGGCTTGCCTCTCTGCTTAGTCTTCTCCTCAGCCTCTTCCTTCCCTTTTCCTTCTTCCAGCGTCTTCTCTTTCTCCTTCTTTGCCGGAACCTTTTTCTCTTCCTCGACTGGAATCTCGAGCTTCAGTTCTTTCCTAAGTTCCACGATCTTAGAATTCGTCTCACTCAGCTTGGCGTCAAACCTCTTAACAATCTCTTCTCTGATTCTCTCCAACTCGTAGAGCCCCACGACGAGCTCCGTCTGCCTGATCCTGTCTGAGAGCGCCTTCACCCGTTCCTCATAGCTCTTCGAAAGCTTCTCCCGATCCTCCCTCGAGATCTCTCCTTCGTCTTCTGCCTCGAAGAATTTGGAGATAGCCATGCTGAGCGCATCTCTCTCCAGAGAGAGGAGGTCAAGCGTCTTCCTCGCCCGCTCCACATCCGCCAGATTCAAGCTTATTCCTGCAGTAGGAAGCTTCACAAAGTCAACCTGCTTAAGAGAGGTCTCCTCCTGCTTTGGCGGTGGAGGAGGCGTCTCCTCCTTTTTCTTCCAAAACCTCGTCGATCTCATGAAGAAACCTATCGTGATGGCGGCTGTGCCAATCGCTGCCACTCCTATGGCAAGATCTGCCTGCAAGGGCGGCGGAAAACTCATCTCTCTTCATCTCTCATTAATAACCTACAGTATATAAGCTCACCGAAACCAGCTCCGTCTTAAGGGTCTTGAGCACCAACATATTAAGAGTGACAAGAGAGGATGGAAGAGATCATAAGAGCCTTCAGCAGATCCGCTGCAACCTACGAGTACTGGTACAAGACCCCCCTGGGACTATACGTGTTTGAGACCGAGCTCAAAGGCTTAGAGGCGCAGCTCCCAAGGAAGGGCTTAGGCGCAGAGATCGGATCAGGAACAGGGATCTTCGCGGAACGTCTCACTACAGAGAACCGCAGAATCCTGTGCATAGACCCCTCACCTCAGATGGTCTCTCAATCCCAAGGGAGGAGCCTCCCAACCTTGATTGGTGTCGCTGAGAGAACTCCTCTTAGACCCCGCAGCTTGGACTTCATGTATTTCGTCACCGTCGTAGAGTTCCTAGTCAACCCTGCAGGAGCACTATCCTCCCTTAAATCTCTCCTCAAACCATCGGCTCCTCTAGTAGCCCTAGCGATCAATAGAGAAAGCCCTTGGGGACAAGCCTACCTAGAATCCAGCAAAAGAGAAGACTCCCTTTTCAGATACGCACGATTATACACTCTCAACGAGGCGGGTCAGCTTCTCAGAGATGCAGGATATGAGGTTGTGGGTGCTCTCATGATGCTGAATGTGCCTCCTGATGGAACTCCAGAGGAACCGAAGCTCTACACTCCCGGGGAGAAAAGTGATGCAGGCGTCTTCCTCTTGAAGGCTGTGCCGGTAGAATTCTCCGATGGACCAATCTGAAAAAAGAAGGTCTATTCTCCTATGCCGTAACGCCACTTCTGGATCTGCTGATCCTTCTTCCGCTTCTTCTTCACCACTCTATAATGTTCCTCGCAGAGATACGTCCTCCTTCCCTCCACCTCCAACCCAGCAGCCTTAGCATCGACGACGGAGACTGAGCGGACAGCGTCCTTCCCGCAACCCGAGATACTGCACTTCTCACCCTTAGAGATTCTGCCCAAAGCCTCTCCACTTCAATTGCTCTTCTCTGTCACATGAATCTTTCCTCGGCATGTTTAAATCCTGGTTCTTACGAGCAGGCTCTCGTAACCTATCACCGTGTTCTGAGTCATCCTATGAAAAAGTAGATCATACACGTCTTAGATGAAAAGGAACTCAAATCCCACATGGCTCAGAGCAGTGCTGAATACAAGCGTCGGAACCCTCTACTGCCCCCCTGACGTCGGCGTGGAATCCTACAGCCGAAGACAAGAGGCAGAGGTATCTGCTGACTGATGAGGGAAAGTTCGCCTTCAGAACCCTGCTGCCAGAAGCAAGGCAACTCACACTTGGCAGTGGCGCTAGAATCAGCTTTGTTCTTGGTCTTGTCCAGTCAGACTCCAGTCCTTGGAATTACATGCTTCTGACAGAAGAACATATATTCGCGTGAATTCTTGTCCAATGGTGATGCGTGGCATAAAGCCCCTTGTCGGTCTCTCCTTCGTTGCGCTAGTCCTAGTCTCTGTCTTTTCCATTGGAATCGTTATCAGTCCAGCTCATCAACCCGTCTCCGAAGGCACCATCGATTGGGAATCACTTAAACCCTATCCCGAAGGCGTCATAAGTAAGGAGCTTCTTGAGAAGCTGAAGACCATGAGGTATGACGAATATGTTCGTGTAACCATAACCGTCAGGCCGAAGGAGAAGATACCCAGCGTGATTGAGCTTGAGATAAAGACTGGGCTTTTGGAAGAGAGAAACAGGTATCGTGACTTCGCTGCAAGGGTTGGAGCCCAGAGGGAGGCTGCCAGACTCGGCTGGCCCTTCATCAACATGACGCACCTTGAGTTGGAAGAGAGGCAGGCAAAACTCTGGTTGGAGAACATAACGAGGAGAATGGACGAGATAAGAGCCTTCGTGAATAGGGAGAGCCAAAGGGTTGCAAAGATCACAATGGACGAGTTCATCCCCCAGCTCTTGAAGGTGAAGAGCATAAAGGACCTATACATTGGTGAGGAAATGCATGCTGGCTTGTTTGCCACCCCACCAGCCATACACGAACTAGCAAGGAACCCCATGGTAGCCGAAATCTCATTGACCCTAGCTGGACGAGTCACTTTAGATATAAGTGCGAGGGCCGTCGGAGCCAATGCCTATTGGGCCGGTGGAAACATCGGCTCAGTCGTGAAGGTCGCTACGATAGACTCGGGAATCAACAACACAGCTTCCTTTGGCGTTCTTCCTGAAAACTCCAGAAGCTTCGTGCCTACCGAGGAGCCTGAAGACATGCTTAGGCGCCTTGATGGAATAATTAGGCACAGCACCACCCCGATTCCTAGATCTATCCCAAAGGATTAAGGAGATCTCAAGCATCTAGTTACGTATCTTCAGAAGTGTGGCAGAAACTCTTTTGCACCACTCATCCTGCCCTACCTTCTGGAATTCTCTCCAGCGGCTCCGTTCTCTCAATGATACCTATTCCCTCAGGAATCAGCAACATCTGCCGCAGATCTATCGTCTTTAGATGCAATTTGTTAGCATCGAAGACATTCTCGTCGACTGACAGGGCAATCACTCTTCCGATAAAGACAATGGCGTTCCCTTCAAGCCTCCTATGCCACATCAGTCTGCATTCAGCATGTGCTTTACACTCTTCTATCCTAGGCGGTTTCACCTTCGACGACGGTATTGCTGTAAGCCCCGCTTCCTCAAGCTCGTTCACGCCCCTAGGATAACGGACCGCCGTTATCACTGTCTGTTTAAAGATGTCTCTGCTAGGGATATTCACCACAAACTCCCTTGTCTCCAGAATGTTCTTGGCAGTATCGTGCTCAGTGTTGCACCCAAACATTATGTCCCTAGGCGAACAATACATCACCCAAGACTTCAAGGCAGCGTTTACTCTCCCCTGTCTGTCAACAGTGGTGACGATTGTGATTGGTTGAGGCAATATGAAGTTAACTTCGATCCAGTGATCCTTAACAACCTCGGAAACCCCTCCGGGTGGCTCTAATGAAAGGAACTTCTTCAATTCCTATAACCTCAAATTAATACTACACTAAGCCGATAATAATCTTATTTAGCAGGATAGGCATAAGTCACCTAATATTAACCCTGAGATGATGCAATTGAGCCGCGTGGGCATCGCCCTCTCAACCGCCGACCCCGCTGGGGCGACTCTCCTCAAAGCCTTCAGAGAACGAGGCTTCAAAGAGACTGAAGTCGAAGGACTTTTCAGATACGGCGACATGTTCCTCATCGTCTTGAAGCACCTCATCGTCCCGGCTGGGGAGTACAAGGTGCCTGAGTCCCCGAAGCCCTATCCCATGGACTTCGACGCCTTAGCGGAGCGGCTCTCCCTCGGATACATCGTCATGGCCTCAAGACACTGGTCCCAGAGCGGAAGCCCCTGCCTCACAGTCCATCCAACAGGAAACTTTGGGAAGGCCCTCTACGGAGGAAGACCCAGCGAACTCCAGTACACGCTCGCCAACCCCATGAGGAACGTCTTCCTCGAACTCCAGAAGACCCCGCCTAAAGGTTACACAGTCTGCCTCGAAGCGACGCATCACTCACCCACCTCCTTCAAGATTCCCATGTTCTTCGCTGAACTTGGAAGCTCAGAGAGAGAATGGCGGGACGAGGCTGCAGCAGCACACCTCTCTGAGGCGATCCTCCAAGGAATAGAAACTCGTAGAAGCGCGTTAACAGCGATAGGCTTCGGCGGAGGACACTACTGCCCAACCTTCACCAACATGGAGTCTGACATAGCCTTCGGACACATATGCCCCAAATATGCTTTAGACCTGCTCAATGAGAACCTCATAAAACAGATGATTGAACGAACTTTAGACGGCGTAAAGAAAGCAGTCTTAGATAAAGGACTAAAGGGCTATGAAAGAAAAATGATAACAGTCGCCCTCAAATCCCTCGGATTAGAGGAGATCGTGGAAAAAAAGTAGAATCAAGTAGCGCATCATCAAGGAGCGAAAACATGCAAGATAGACACTACGGAGTGGCTTCTGCTATAGCCGTTGCAACAATCTGGGGGCTCTCCTTCGTAGCTGCACGCATAGCCTTATCGACCCTGACACCTATCCTTCTGGCAACAATGCGATTCAACATCGCCGCCCTGATCTTCATACCAGTCATAGCTAGAGACATCAAGAACGGAAGCTCTTTTACACGGCGAGACCTCCGAGAAGTCTCATTGCTCGGTTTCCTTAGCATATCCATATACTTCTGGCTTCAATACACAGGAGTCAAATATGCTGGAGCCGGGGTCTCAGCCCTCCTCGTTGTAGGACTCATCCCTATCCTCACAGGCTTCGCCTCTAACTTCATCATCAAAGAGAAGTTCAGCAAAGAGAAAGCTCTTGGAACGGTCCTAGGTCTCTCGGGCGTCGTCCTTGTCACTCTTCCCAAACTCTTCTTAGGTGAAGTCGACCTTCTGTTTTACCTCGGCGTCGTCTGCCTGCTTCTCAATGCACTCTGCTGGGCGACGTATTCAACCCTAAGCAGACGACTCATGAACCGCATAAACAAGCCCTTGACAGTCACGGCATATATCACGGTCACAGGCGCCCTAGCCTTAGTCCCAATGTCCATCACATCTGACTGGAACCTTCCTAGAAGTCTTCAAACAGAACAATGGTTAAGCATCCTCTACCTCTCTCTAGTATGCTCCTGCATGGGCTACTTCCTATGGAACTTCGCACTATCAAGACTGAAGGCAGTAGACGCATCAGTCTGGCTATACCTAGAGCCTGTAGCCGCTTTCATAGGAGAGTTCCTAATCTTCGGCGTCGCACCAAATCTGACAACCCTCATCGGTGGCGGTGCGATAATCGTCGGCGCCCTTCTTACAAACTGGTCAAGAGAATAAAGCCTAGATTATTTCTCAAGAATTTAATGGATGAGGAGACCACAGCTTTAAGTTTCCTCTTATTCTATAATTTAGATGTTTAAAGGTCAAATCCCACACAGCGGGAATTGAAAGATGCTGATTCACCTTCACCAACATACTCAAGTCCTAAAACCATGAGAATTAGCATATTCCATTACAGCCTTCAGTTGGGTGGGAGTGGACAACCCCTTCTCAGCCTGCTCTTTGGTTGATACTTAGCGTAGGCCAAAGCATCTTTCATAGAATTTCTAAATCTAAGAAAGATTTCTCTGGGTTGAATTGTTTGGAGTAAGGTTTGGAGTTGAAAGTTATTGTCCGAAATCCTTCAAAATCTTTAGATTCTTTACTCTTTCAAATTCCCTTATGTTATCGGTTAATAGAATGAGGTTATGGTGAAGGCAGGTGGAGGCAATTAGAAGGTCGAGGTCGCCGATCAGCTTCCCCTCCTCTCTCAGTTCTGTCCTCTCTCTTCCAAAGACTCTGCAAATCTCCTCATCAATTTCTAAAATAGTAACTCCAGTTAGAAACTTCCAAAGAGACTCTTCGGTTCTAGCAGGATCGGTTGAGCGGTAAACCCCTTCATAAAGTTCAGCTAAAGAGATAATACTCAGAGCTAAGCCTTCGGGAACTAATTTTACTAACTCTTTAGTTACCTTTTCAACTCCTCTTAAGTGGTTGATGATCCGATCGGTATCGATGAGATACTTCATAATTTCACTTCTGGTCTCTTGGCGGAAAGCCTACGACTTTCATAAATGTCTTTAAGAAGTTGCTCGCAGTCAACAGTCTTCCTCCAGGCTCCTGCTGTTGACCTTATAGCCTCAAGGGTCTTTTCAGCCTCAGAAAGGGTTGAGATGGTAACCCTTATCTCTTCTCCCTCTTTTAATTCTAATTCCTCTAAGGGCTCAAGCACTCCTTTCTTGAATCTTGCCCTTATTGTTTTTTCCATACTTTTCACTTTATCGCCTTGTTTCTTCATGATGTTTTTGCTTAAAAATGTTTTCAAACTCGTCCCCCATTTTGATCGATTTTCAAGCTCTACGGCGACAGATAAGACTGACTCAGTTTCAAGGTCAAATCCCATAGAGAGGAAGTAAGGAAGAACACCTCACAGATATCCCAAAAACTGGGCGACACATATTTTTTTATTCTTATAGAAGGAGGGTTTAGTTATGGAGAAGGTTGGCATACTTGTTGTTTCTTATGGTGGAAGAGAGGCAGCCATAGTTGATGCTTTAACCCGAAGTCAAGAATACGATATTGAACTTTATATTACAGACAAGCAGCGGAACCCTTTCAATGCGAAGAGAGCGACGAAGCATGTCGTCATACCCGACCTGAACATCGAAGAAATCTGTAGGTTCACAGAAGCAAACAAGGATGAAATCGACTTCGGGGTAGTGGGTCCCGAGAAACCAATAATTGAGGGAGCGCGTGACCTTGTGGAAAAGCGGACAGGCGTACCTGTGATTTGTCCAACGAAAGAGTGTGCCATAGAGGCAAGCAAAGTTCAGCAAAGGCTCTTGTTTGAGGAGATCATGCCTGAAGTTAATCCTCGATTCAAGGTCTTTGATCCAATGAGATACAGGAATCTAGAGGAGGTTAAAGCGGTTGCTTACAGTTGGCTTGATGAACTTGAGAATAAGGCTGTTGTCAAGCCAGATAGGCCAGCCGCAGGAAAAGGCGTCGGAGTCTGGGGAGATCACTTCACCACCCGCGAAGAACTCTTTCAACACTTCCTGTCAAACTTCGATCACGGCCCAGTCATCATCGAGGAGAAGATCGAGGGAGAGGAATCGAGTTTCCAGGTCCTCTGTGACGGCAAACACGTTGTCCCCCTCCCAGACACGAGGGACTACAAACGAGCTTTTGATGAGGATCGTGGAGTGAACACAGGAGGAATGGGCTCCTACAAAAACGTTGGCGACGTATTGCCCTTTATGACCAACAAAGATAGAGCCAAAGAGATAGAGATCGTTAACAGGCTCTTCAAAAGATGGAGAGTAGAGGACAAGACAGGCTTGAGAGGCGTACCCTTCTACTTAGCCTTCATGCACAACGGCAGACAGTTGAAGATTCTTGAGAACAACAGCCGACCTGGCGATCCAGAGACACAGAACATCCTGCCAATCCTGAAAGACGATTTCGTCGATGTCTGCTACAAAATCTTAGAAGGCAACCTGACGAAGGTAGAACTAGAAAGGGCCGCGACAGTCGTAGTCTACAAGGCTCCACCGAACTATGCTGGATACCTAGGCACCTTTCCAAACCTTGTGAACAGGGATGAGATTGACAAACCCGTTGACTTAACAAAGGCATACGAGCTGGAGAGAAAATATGGCGAGAAGATCCGTGTTTATCCCGCCTCCATGGAGGCCCGAGATGCTGAAACCTATGCCCTCAAATCTAGAGCTGTCTGTGTAGTCGGGATCGGCGATGACATCGAGACAGCTAGAGAGATCTCGCTGGAAGGGATAGAAGCAGTGAAGGGGGGCGCCCTCTGGCATAGGAGAGACATCGCCTCCAAGCAGCACATAGAAAGGAGCGTTAGACACATCGCGGAGCTGAGGCGAGGATAAACCCTCATCTTTGAACTGTGGAGAACTTTCGCCAAATTCTATGGAAGCAGCTTATGGTCATCTCAGATAGGCAGGTCTCGACTACGTTGGTCTAGGAAGCCGATATCGGTCAAACCTGAGGCGACCAGCCTAAGGCGACATCCTACCATACTTCTTCTCGCTGGCTTCTCCAGAAAGACTGCCCTTACGCCTACCTGAGGAGTCAGATCCAACCTTAGAATTATGTCTGACCAGTATCTAAGGAGACGTGAGGAGACAGGGGTGATGGACGGTTGCTCAGGTTGAAGGGCGCTGTAGACTTGACTTAAAAGAAGCACAATCAGATCCTGTGCCTTCGCTGCTTCCTTTAGATAGGCGAGCTGCCTGTTGAGTTCTCTGTTAATGGGAAAGGTCTTCCCTGTTGATGCGATCTCCTCTCTGTAGAGCGATGTAATTGTGTCTAGGACAACAAGGCGAATGCTTCCGGCGGTGAAGGACGCTAATCCCTCCATAATCCCGGTCTGCTCTGTGAAGGACTTTGGCAAGCTGACGACAAGTCTCTGCAGAAGCTCTTTGGCATCTGGTCCGGCGATCTGTAAGAAACGGGCTAGAGAAAACTTACCATCAGAATCCACATACAACGCTCTTCGTAGAGGAGACGCTCCTTGGTGTTTTGTTTGGAGATAGTTCACCACGCTCTTCATCGCTAGAGTTGTTTTCCCTGTAGAGGCGTCTCCATAGATCAGAGTGATCTTACCGAAGGATATTCCTCCACCAAGAACCTCGTCGAGGGATCGACACCCTGTTGAGACAGAGTCAGCCATGGTTTAAGACCTCTGTGTTCTTAATGTCTACGAAAAATAAAGGAGTGCTCTGTAAAACCATACGAGATGCTGTTATCGTCTAACGACTATGAAGACTATTAAGAGCATGATCAGTGCCACTACGAGGAAAAGTCCCACTAACACACCGTTTCTCTCCCAGACGATGAAGGAGGCGTTGAGGCGTGTGAGCGGGTTGCGGGAGGTCAGCATCACGTAGAGCTGCTTCGCCTCCTCCTC
>Ga0315314_1001682_pt1 | contig 19328 bp, 37 predicted proteins | sample TDP9_MG_FD_203631 | JGI IMG/M metagenome (GOLD analysis project Ga0315314, IMG submission 203631) | Freshwater sediment microbial communities from Lake Towuti, South Sulawesi, Indonesia - TDP9 | ecosystem: Environmental > Aquatic > Freshwater > Lake > Sediment | place: Indonesia: South Sulawesi... | reverse complement strand
AAAGGCGACCAGCCCCTAGCCCCCAGCTCGGGCAACTTCGATCTTCATTCCAAAGAGCTCCCACCACCCCAGGTTGACCAAGAGTGGCGCGGAGCCCTGGTGGCAGCCATCCAAACCGCCCGAGCGGCCGGAAACTTGCCTCATGCTCTCACCCAGGATCTCGCGGCCGAGACGCAGTCTCTCGTCAACTGGCCCGAGCTGCTGGCTAACTGGGCTAACAGCTGGATCAGGGCCGGCATCTCCTGGCTGCAGCCCAACCGCCGCCAAGAGGTCTACCGGCCCATCATCATGCCAGGCAACCTCTCCAGGGCCATCGAGGACCTGGTCGTTGCAGTTGATACCTCCGGCTCTATGTCCAATAACGAGATCAGGACAGCCCTCTCCCAGATCGGTTACATCATGATGGGGGCAGATGTCAAGAACCTGTGGTGCCTGCAACACGACGCCATCGTCCACCACGCCGAACAGTTCGAGGCCGGACAGACCATCCCAAAGGTGTGGCAAACCTACGGCCGCGGCGGAACCAAGTTTACGCCGGTCTTCGAGTGGATCAAAGAGCATGGCCTGCAACCGCCAGGGGTGGTCATGCTCACCGATACCTATGGAACATGGCCCACGGAGGAGCCACCCTATCCAGTAGCCATCCTCACCCACGAGCAACTACGCTACAGACGATCCCCCTCGTGGGCAACCGTGATCTATGTGGAAGAATGGCCGGAGCCGCAAGATGCTAACAGCTAAGGATGCCCTTGCCTTGGGCCAAGAGTTCCAAGAGTTCACCCAGGCTGACATGATCGACAAATGGCTCATCCTCCTGAAGAAGGGCTGGGTCAAGGCCGCCCAGCTGGGCTCCACAGATCTCTTGCCCCCATCACCGAAGGTATCGTCCGCGTCACCGAAGGTATCGTCCACAACATCCCCACCCTCCTTCACCAAAGGTATCGTCCGCGACATGGAAGGTGACGGTGAAGACGCCTGGCAACTCCTGCGAAAGCTGCTGGAGCGGCCCGACCCCGTCCTGGCCCTCAATGTTTCCACCTGGCACGCCATGGCCAGTCTTAGCACGGGTAATCTCCAGCTGGCCCTGGCAATCCTGGTCTGGGCCGCCTCCTGCCAACGGGACGATCTGGCCATCTTCATGGAGGCAGAGGGGTTCCACGAGATGGCTCAGATGCTCGCCTATGAGATTTGCTTGTAGCCTTCGTTTCCTTGTAGCCTTCGTCTCCCAGAAGACTGATCGCTTGACCCAATAGGGTGAATGTGGTAGGATAAAGCTTGTAGTCTTCGCTTCCTTGTAGCCTTCGACTATCAGAAGACTGCGCGTCCGTTCTAGCTTGTAGTCCTCGCTTCTCAGAAGGCTATCAGAAGACTGCGCATCGTCTTGCAGCCTTTAGGCTGAGGGAAACCAATGAGATTCAGTGCGGGCGATGAAGTAGTTTGGTCGCTACCCAAGCGCTATCGCCGCGAGCCCGGTGAGGCAGTGAGGGCCATCGTCCTCGAAGTGCGCAAACGCGTCAGGATTCGGCTCAAGCGAGCCATTAGAGCCTATGGAGAGGAGGTAGACACCCAAGAATCATGGGTAAGTCCCCGCTCGCTGGCGCGTATCACCGAAGGTATCGTCTGTGCCACCGAAGGTGTGCCGTCTGCGCCACCGCCAGCGACATCGGCAGCATCACCGAAGGTATCGTCTGCATCAACCACTTGTAATCTTCGTTTCTCAGGAGACTGCTTGTAGCCTTCGTTTGCTTGTAGCCCTTGTAGTCTTCGTTTCTCAGAAGACTATCAGAAGACTGACAGTAAAAATCTGATAAGCCTTCCCTGGAAGGCTTAGGGAGACCTAAAGTGGAAAAGAGAGTGAAGCTAACCGATATCACCCTCGGCCCCAATATTCGTATGGAGCTGGGGGACCTGTCCGACCTCGCCGGGAGTATCGCGGGCGTCGGCCTGCAACAGCCCCTCCGAGTGGTCGAACAATCAGACGGCCATCTGATCCTGCACTCAGGATTCCGCCGCTGGCAAGTCCTCGTGGAGAAAGGCATCCAAGAAGTGGATGTCCTCATCCTGCCCCCCTTCACCAATGAGTACGACCGCCTGCGCAGCCAAGCAGCCGAAAACGAGGGGTCTCGGGGCCTCTCCCCCATCGAGGAGCGCAACCTGGTCCAGGCTATGTCAGAGGCATACACGACCATCCACGGGCAGCCGCCCACCGATCAGGAGCTCGCCAGGGACCTGGGCTGGTCGGCCATGAAGGTGGCCGACCGCAAGAAGCTCATGGGCCTGGTGGCCAGCCTGGCCCACCTGGTGCATACGAGGAAATTGTCGGTGGAGGCGGCCATCGTCCTGAGCCAACTCGACCAACAGTCGCAGGTGGACGCGGTCACATGGGCGGCACTAGGGCCCACGAAGGGGGCCGCTGAGTTGAAAGTGCAAGCCATCAAGTCCTCTCAGGCCGTCTTCAGGCCCGCCCCTCCCTCATCATCTGCCCCCACTACGCCTGCGGTATTGTCTGCAATAAAGCCTCCACCCACCCCAACGCCCGTCGAGGCAGAAGTCGGCGCGCTCCTCGCTGAGCTGAAGGCGGCCGGGGTTGACCTCAAGCAGTTCGAGGCCGCGGCCGCAACCGTCACGCCACAAGAGGAGCTGACCAAGTCGGTGAGCAAAATAGCGGCCGACATCGAGCAGCGGGCGCTGTCAGCAGTGGCAGACGCCGCTGCCTCAGCTGCCTCAGCTACCAAGATCGCGGCGGAGTCAACAGCCGTCGGAGCCATCCAAAAGGTCGCAGCTGAGATGGAATCATGGCACAGGAACTACGGGGCCACATCTATGATCAACCTCCGCCCCGTACAGCGAGCCCTCCAAGACATCATCGGCATAGCACAGAAATTGCTGGTAGGGCCCGATGCCATAACAGATATGGCGAGTTCGGCCTTGCAGGCCATCTACATGCCCTCCTCCGTCTCAGAAGGGGAGGACCTGGCCGAGTTCGCTTAAAAGAAGCCGGCTCATTGCCCATCACAGGTCAATCCTTATTGATGGGTAGGAGCCGGCCTCATTGCTTGTAGCCTTCGTTGTGCAGAAGGCTGCTTGTAGTCGAAGACTGAAGGAGGCCCAAATGCAAGTGGGAATCATTGGGTGGGCCGGCGAGGAGTTCTGGCCATGGCCTGAAGACTTCGCGGCTGAGGCCAGAACGAGAGGCGTATCCAAACGCGTGCCCAAGAACGGCGCGCCAGACTTCCCCAGGGATGCACTGCTGTGGATCGTGCACCCCAAGGGAAAGATCACCAACCCCCAGCCCGGCTCGCCAGAGATGGTCGAGTTAGTGACGGCAGTGGCGCAAGCCGCCAACTGCAACCCCGCCGTAGTCTCCTATCGCCTGCCCCTCCTCGGGGCCATGGCGAGGCTCTATCGCACAGAGCGTAAAGCCCTCAAGAGCATCCTGGAGGGGCATAGGGTTAAGTTCGCCCCAGAGATCATCGGCTACGCCCAGTTCTATTCCATCGAGTATGTCGTGAGGGAGGGCGAGGCCGAGGTGCCCGATAAGGTGCTGGAGCAGTTCCCCGGCGCCACCCCGGTCCAGGTGGTCCCCAGCAAAGCCAAGGCCACTAAACGACGTAAGCCACCCGCAAAGAAGGGAGGCCAGCCATGACGACCCCGAAACCGCAGGTGAGGATCAGTGTTGAGGAGCCCCGCGGCTGCGGCTACCGCCGGGAGGGCGGCGTCTATGTTATAGCCCAGACATGGATCGACTGGGAGCCTGAGGCAGGCTATGAGGGCGGCCCCTTCAGGGGCCTGCGCCTGGTAGACTCTGAGGCCATCCTTACCAGGCGACCCCTGTGCGAGTGGTGGGTTGGCATCTCCCAAAAGACGGAGATCCGCAAGGGGGTCGAGGCTATCCAGATTAACACCTGGGGCATGACCCTCAAAGAGCGGCTAAATACCGGGGAATGCGCTGGCCTGACTGAAGAGGAGGCTGTCACATGGGCCCAAAGGCTGCAGCCCGCTCAGGCCGTTTCGGTCCTCCCCGCCCTGGAGATCATCGTTAAAGCCAACAAATCACCATTGATCAGCTTTGCGGACGACTTCGTGGCCGCCTGGCCTAACCAGCCGGCGGCTGCCCTGGCAGCCGCCTGGCGGCTGGCGCATCAGGCTTACCTGAGCCGCAATCACCGACAATCCATCACTTACGCCGCAGCGCTCCTGGCCGCCGCCTCCGGAGCCGGAGGGGATGCGACGGCCATCCTCAAGGAGGGAAACCGCCATGCTCAGAATAATAACCGCGCTGATTAGGCTAACAGCCCTCCTTCTGCTCTTTCTGATAAGGGGGAAACCATGAAGCTGCTCGCCTGGAGCGGACCGCAAGCGAACACGCCAAAGGAACATGGAAATGTAAGATGAAACACGAGGAGATCCACAGGCTGATCCTGGCGCCCGAGACCAGGGTTCGCTTGTTGAGAGGCCAGGGGAATCACTTCCCCGGACTCTCCCATGATCTGATCGAGGACGGCCTTCAAGAGGGACTGACGAAGGCCGTCCTCGCGGTTGACAAGTTATTGGCAGTAAACCCGGAGCCCAGTGAGAAGGACGTTCTCAGGTGGCTCAAACGGGTTGTCTCCAATGCCATCATCGATCAGTACAGGAAAGATGCGGCGTGGCGCGGAGTGCCCGCCAGGGCCAGGCGTACCCGTCGCCGGCACGGTCTCGACCAGGACGAGATCGAGCCCCTGGCCAAGGTGATCGTGTGGTCAGAATGCACCCCGGACGAGGCCGAGCAAGACCCCTATACTTACGTGGAAGAGGCGGTCGCCATCACCAAGGAACCCCCTCCCATCATAACAACCACCTCCCTCGTCCCCCTGATCGAGATGGATCAGCTGTGCTTGCGCGCTGCCATCCTCTGGATCATCTACACAGGATCAGCCAGGGGGTGGACGAGATTTGTAGACGCCTATTTCAACCGGCCGGGCCTGGGAAAGGACCAGGCCAGGAGGGTCCGCCATGCATGTATGTCCACACTGCGGCCAGATGGCCAGGGCCAGGAGGGATAAAGCCTGCCCCTGCTGCAGAAAGCCGGTCTATTTGCATGATGGCGAATGGCTGGCTTCCCCGCCCGGGGCAGTGGAGCGCCTGCTGGTCACCTATTTCTATTTGAAGATCAGCCTGGCAGCCAGAACCAAGGCAGAGCCCCCATCCATCGCATCCAAGGCCGGGCGCGCTATCATTGCCCAGGCTAGGACATTCCTGGCTAAATGCGACAACGATCCCATCCTGGCCAAGGCGGTGATCGATGTGGCCTTTGAGCGGGCACGCCGCCCTCCCACAGGATTCACATACCTGATGGGGAAGTGGTTCACAGAACTGAAGACCGAGGCAGCCCGGCGCATCGAGATAAAGCAAAAGCTGAGTCAGATCACGGATGAACGGGCCAACGGCCCCATCGTCGTCGCCCAGCTTCCCTTCGATCTGACCTGACAGCCTATGCTAGGATAGGCGCAATGAACCGAAGAGAGCCGGTTGTTGACGCTATGGCCTGGGACGGCTCGCCACCAGCCCTCCTGGCTGACGTGAGGGACGGCTGGGGCGACCCCGAGATCAATGTCTCGAAGGTGATCCGCACCGGGATCGGCGTGCTTGACACGATCACCTTCGGCCTCATGCCCGCCATCACGCCTGAGTTGAAGCGCGTCAGAGGCGGAGATTTCTGGGCGATCTCGGCATTAGAGGGGCACCGGAAATCGACGCTGCTGGCCAATATGGCCCTCCATGCCTCCCGTAACACGTTAGGCGCCTGGGTCGGCATTGAATCAGCGGAGCCTAACATGAGCCCGGGCCGCTACCGGGATGTGCTGCTGGCCATGCTGTCCACCTATTATCTGATCGTGGATTGGCATGTCTCTCAGGGGCTACCGCCCGAGAAAGCCGCCGAGATCCGTAACTGGACGCTGGGTCCAGAGGAGGTTACAAAGCTCTCCTCCCTGCCCGTGGGCGGCCTATCGGCGGATTTCCTTAGCTTCGGGCGGCGCACAGCCTTGCAGCTCAAGGCCATCGAATGGGCAAAAAATACCTTCGCTCAACTCAAGCTAAGAGTCTATGGCTCCATGTCGGAGTATGGAGCCGCCGCCCATCTCAAGGCGCTGGAGCAGCGTTGGCAAAGGGATATCTATGAGCGCAATGAGTGGATCAAATTCGTGGATCACCTGCAAACCATAGATGTGGGCCGGCCGGGTGCCCATGACTATGACCGAATGCAGCTGATCTGTGATTTCTGCCAATCCATGATCCAGCAGCACGGCATCTGCATCGTAATCCTCAGCCAGATCGGCCAAACCGCCGAACGGCTGCGGGCTCAGGGGATCATGGACGAGGCATCCGCCAGGGGCGGCAACCGGGTGGCTGAGCTGGCCGATGTCTCATTGCGGCTGACCTACGATAATCCCCACTGGCTGTCCGTCAGGATCACGAAGAGCCGACGCTCGGGCAAAGTCGCCGTCCAGCTGCCTCTGGAACCCGGCTCAGGTCTAATCGTTGGACCGGGCTCAGTCATAGTGAGCAAAAGACTTAAAAAAGGCGCGTCCGTTAATGACAGGGAGAATAGCGATGAGCTCAATAATGGGGTGTGATAACAACGTGAGAAACTATGTCGCCGCTCCCTATGGCTGGCAACACCTGGAGGAGCGCGAGATCGCTCGGCTCGCCAGTGCCCGCTGGGAGATCAGCGCCTCACCCTGCCCGGCCGGCCATGCTCACCGGGCGGTGAACGTCTGGACAGCTCACCGACTCTACGTCTGCGCCGATTCAAGCTGCAAGGCCATCGGCCGCCGTAACGGCCACTGCGATTGCGGCAAGCCGATGCTACCCTCTTGCGTCTTCTCAGACGAAGCCCATGAGGAGTGCCCGCTGCACCTTCTCCTGGTTCACTGGATCGTCGCCAATCAGCAGCACAAGCCTTTGCCCGAATACGAAGACTACATTATAATAGGGGAACAGCAATGCACCACCGATTCAATATAAGGACGCTGACCGTAAATGAGCTGCTTATCGTGAGCGGCCTTCTCCACCCCATCACGCTGGAGGACGGGTCCGTAGTCCCCGCCAATCCAACGCTCGCATGGCTGATGCGCCCCATTAAGGCCCAGGCGCTCTATACAGCGCCGACCGCGGACGGCACGCGATTCTGCCGCATCCACTACCTTCCCCGCAAGGAAGGCATCAGAGCCCTGCGCGTAGTTCACAGCAGGCACCCCACCGCCCGCGTTGTAGCCAGCATCATCGCAACTCATACCTATTATCAGCTCCCTCCATGGCGGAACTGCCCCGGCTGCCAGGGTCGGGGGTGTCCCATATGTATGATCAGGGGCATGGTGGTCGCTCCAGTCGCCACACCGGAGACATCAGCAGCGCTGCCATTGCGAAAAAGAATCTACACGGTGGACACCTGGATCGTGGGCGGCCATGACCTAACTGATGCCGCTCCAGACAGCTTCGGGAGTATACTGGTTCCCGCGCGAAAGGGGAGGGAACAACAATGATCGCCCATGATAGCGGGCAAGGGAACTGTCTATATCAGCCCTTCATCGTCAGGATCACTCATGATAAGCCCATCCAGATGATATCCAGGTGCAAATGCGGCGCTGAGCAAAGCCGCGATGTCAAGAACGGGAAGGACCTGGAGGCGTTCTGGTCCGGCTATGAGGTCTTCGCAATGGCTATCGGCGAGGAAGCATGGTTATACCTTTCCTGCTGCTCCTCCTGACAAGTCCTATCAGCCCGACGCTCTCTCTCCGGCCCATCCTGGCTGATGGGCTGAAGATCGACAACGAGGCAGAGGGGAGGAGCCGGCTGGAGGGGCTGGCCGTCTGGCACAATTGCCCCTCCGAGAGCTGCCCCGGCACGACCATGCGCAATGGCGAACGCTGGCGCTGCGATGGCGCTACGCTGGCAGTTGATAAATCTGAATGGCAGGGCTGGGGTGGCAAAGAGGTCATGATCAGCTCAGGCGACATCACCGCCACATTGCTGGTCGCCGATACGGGTTACCTGTATGCGGCCGGCTGGTTCGCCCCACGCAATGGGCGCTGGCGCAGGGTTAAGCCAGGCGAGCCTGGTGCCTTGCGCATTGTCGCCGATATGCCGCGCTGTACCCATGAGCGGCTGTGGAAGGGGCTTACAACGGTCGTGTCCGTTATAGGCACAGGAAGCCCTCTTCGAGGTGCTAAGTGACTGACCACAGGATCGCCAATGCTCTTCAAACGGAGACGGGTCAGGATCACTAAGACCTTCCTGGAAAGTATGGTCCATCTCTTCGTAGATGATCTGCGCAACAGAGGGGGACCAAATGCGCAGGAGTGGTATGATGCCCTGGCCCGCAGCACTAAACTGGAAGCTATGGCGGAAAAGGCCGTATCCTTAGAGACATTCAAGAGAGGCGAATGGCCGGAGGTCGCCACCGAGTTGGCTTTCATCGTCGCTGTTTTGTCCTTCCGGCCGGGCGGCGTGTCTCTTTTTGGACAGCACTGGCAAACCCGCCCGCCAGGCGAGATACCTGATCTTCATTGAAAAATCGCGTCCGTTAGGGAGGGGAGCCGGTGTCATTGATGCGGCAATCCTATCCACGGTAGCAGAGGCAAGTTATGACCGATAAAGATGTCACGGAGCACGTCGAATACTACAACTTTGAGCAAGAGTCCATGGCCATCACTCAATGCGTATGCGGTGCAGAATTTGAGCCTTGGAAATTCAATATCTATATCAGCCGAGAAGAAGCGGAGCGCTGCCCCCAGTGTGGGCGCGCTCTCTACTTTCGGGCTCACGTTTGTGTCTATGAAGTCACTGAGGAGGGGTCACCTCTGTGACCTGCACAACGCCTGCCATAAGAGCTGGCGCATCTATGCCCCCGAGGGCCCATGCGAGTACGAGGCTATGGGCCGCATTGACCTATGTCCTCTTTTCGAGGATATCGTGCGGGCCGCTAGACAGTGTCTCGGCTCCCTGAAGGAAGGAGCGGCCTCTGGACCGCGAACCTAACCGCAGAAGAGCAGTGAGCGTGGTTGAGCCAAGCACACGCTAAACTAAACTGGCACCCGTCCGGCCAACGGGAAGATAAGGCCAAGGCCGTCTGGCCGCGCAGTGAGCAGCTAGCGGTATCATGCACGGTCTGGGCCCGCAGCGGTACAGAGCCCTCCATTGGGATGAGCCTCGATGGGTCCATAACCCGGGCCGTAAAGCGGGCAAACAAGCAGGGACAAATGATTGGCCGCCTCTAATTTGTCCCGATCAACCCCGTAAGGGGAGACAGCGGGCGAAGGCAGACCACTGTCAATGAGAGCAATCCTCTCACTTGTAGTCTTCGTTTCTCAGAAGACTGTAAGCCGGAGCCTCAAGAAGGCGGAAACTGGCAAACTATCACGATACCCTTCGGACGACCCCGTTCCCGATGTCGGCAGTGAGCGCCGCGGTAAATCCGAGACCAGGCGGCAACGCCCCTCCAGAATGGGCGGTAACTAACAGATGCGGTCTGACCGATATAGCCGACGAGCCAGGTGGCGGGGGTTGGTGACGCATAGCAGTTTCGTCGTCTGTTGTGCTATACCGTTGGGGACGCTCACCAACGCGATTGCAACATTTTATGCGATTATTGCAAAAAGCTCATATCGGTAAGCGAAGGCAGGCAGAACTTTAACGGGAGAGTGGGGTTAGATATCTGGGAAGCTCATTGGCTGCACATGAACGAAGAGTGATGAGAAGAGTTCCCGGATGAGAGAGGGTGCGAGAGAAAGAGAGGTGGCTTATTGTCCAAAAAGAGGATGCCACAGATGCCACAGGAGGAGCGCCCCGCCGAGAACGTGATAGGATGGCGCAAAAAGAAGTCAGAGCCATTGAAACCAGTCAAACATCCGCCACCTTCGACTGAGAAGCAGCTGGCATACCTCGACTTGCTCATTCACAAGAGGAGAAGGGAGGGAATCACAGCCCCTGGTGGGTGGGTGAGTGAGTTTTGGCGACGCGTTCGTTTACCTGACAGGCTGAGTGGGATGGCTGCTAGCTGTCTGATAGACATCTTGAAGGAGCAAGAGGCAGAGAGTATCGCTCAGAATGCCCGCAGCGCGGTTTACGATAGGCGGCACGGTGTCGCAGACATCAGGATAAACCGCATCTACGCGTTGCTTTATTTCAGTGAAGCGTGTGACTATTTGGAGAGCCTGTCTTAGGATAGGCTCTACGCGCCTGATTAGGCCGTAATGAGGCTCAGCATTGAGCCCACTTAGCCGCAAATTGGGCGGCTATGGCCTATGCTAAGGTAGGCTGTCTGAGGAGGTCAGGGAGGACTCTATGATTGACAATCGGACTATCCAGAGGCTTAAAAGCGACAATGCAAGGCTGGAACACCAGATCGAGTTGGCGAAGATCGCCCTGAAAGCCCTTGAATCGCCGGGGAACGACAGATTCAAGGCCAGGGCCCGGACCATCCTGGCCTCTCTCGAAGAGGCCAGGCGACAGGAGGAGCATGGAAGAGACAACTCACGATAGGCAAAGAGAGGTCTTGCAAGAGATCGTCAGGCTGGCCGGCGAGCTGGACAGTGACAGCTTGGAGTGGCTCATCAGCCGCCTCACCCATGTGGAGCTTGAGCTTGCCAAGGTGCACAGGTCTGGCCTAGCTGGTGAGGTCCCTGACAATGAGCTCTCGCTGGCTTGGCAGGATTTCGTGCTGGTGATGGCGCGCTCGCTTTATCTTGACCGCGCTTGCGGGTGGCTGGAAAAGCACCTGGAAAGCCTGGCCGCGAGATTCGGACGTGGCTAGCGAAGTTCTGCCCTTTAGCTGCAGCCACGATTTCCAGGACAAGGAATACGGCGAAGGGCTGCGCCTGCACACTGTGTCCGGCACGCGGCTGATGGCGTTCTGCACCGTATGCGGCCGCGCAAAAGAGCTATCTCAAAAGGCGGCCACGGTTGAGCACACAGAGGAAACCAAACCAATTACAACACACCCCATTATTTAAGGAGGAAAAGATGAGTCAGTATTATGCTGTTGTGAACCTGGACAAGTCGGAGTATTTCTTCCCTCACGACTTCGGCGATGGAGCCAAGCTGATGGAGTTCGGCGACTCACGCTCTGGCACCATGTTGGCGCTGGCGATCCTGCTGGCGGATGGGAACGGCCGTGGCGGCGGCGATCTGTGCTCCCAGCGATCCATCGTGGGATCGTGGGCCGGCGACCGCATCGTGATCGCTGGTGACTATGCCGATCAAGGAAAATTCGTCCCAGACGATTTGGGCCTGCCGCCAGAAACGACCCTGTATGAGGCTGCTCAAGCCTGCTTTGCAAATGTCACCGTGGCCGTTATGGAGGCAATGCTCGACGATCCCTATTTGTACGAGGAGCTCACGGTGAAGGCCCAGGAGAGCGTCTGGTCTGCTTCGTTTCGGATGGCCTTGGCGCAAGCCAAGGCGACGAGGTGCGAACGGAGAGGGCATGGCGCAAAAGGCCCCATCGCGCAGGAAAAATCAGAAGACGAGAGCGTCCGTTAGAGAGACGAGTGGTTGCTCTGGAGCGGAAGTTGATCGCGCCGGGCGAGCCAGAGCAGCCACTCTATCCACCCAATGGGGAGTTGGTAACAGGAGACGACAAAAATGGAAACTATCACGGTTCGCATCGGCACGACCGTCGGAATGTCCAACGGGCGGAGTCAAGACAGAATCCGCGAAGTCGAATTCGTGGGCGAGAGGCTGGGTGATTACACCGAGTATGGCTACAGCACCAGGGGCGGCGGACTGACTGATACTCGGGGCGTCACCCAGACGCTATACCGGACGGAGGATGGCCGACTGGTCGTCTACGTGAAGGACTGGTCTCACTGGCAGGGCGAGCCGAACGTCTACTCCCTGCACGAAGTAAGTGAAGAAGACCTAGGCGTTAATGGGAAGTATGAGGACCTGGGGTGTGAGGCTGGCTTCGGTCGGCCGTTGACCATAGACGAGGCGCTGGGGCGTGAGGCCGGCCTTGGTCGGCCGTTGACCATAGACGAGGCGCTGGAATAATGGCTGTCCGGTGGATTGAAGAAAATCCCTGATCCCGTGACTGGAAAAGGAGGTTAAGAATGGCTCACACTCCGGGCGATAAACTCCTCATGAGGACCGCACATGATTTGCTGGCGGCGGCGCGGGCGGTGTGCGCCGCCTTCCTCAACGCGCCGACAGATGAGATACGGCTGACCGAGGAGATGTGGGAGAGATTGGATGAGCTAGAGGCGGTCGTGAACCGTATAGAAGAGGGCGACATCCCACCCCAAGCCCGGGCCGACCTTGTCGCCCGGTGGACCGCTGAGGGCTGAAGGGCTCTGGAGGCTGCCATGAGATATTACTTGGTCATTCACGGCGTTGGCGGCAGATTCGACTCCGTTGAGACCCAATGGCAGGAGGTCACGCCAGAGGCGCTGGAGGAGATGAGGGCCAAGTTGGAGGCCCACGCCCGCGGGGAGACACCACATAATGGCCTGATCGTGAAGAGGGCAGACCACGAGCATTACATCCCACCGGAGAGGCTGCGGCAATCTATGATTACCCTGATCGTCGAATTACTATAATGAGGAGTTAAAGCATGGCCCAGGAAGATAAGGCGAAGGCGATCCTTGAATGGATCGCCCAGCGAGCCAATGAGGGGCTTGCTGTAGCATTCGAGCATGACTGTGGCGGCTTCTCGTTGACCATCTCGGTGGGGTGTGGCTTCCGTTACGCGAGCAGCCATCACACGCATGTGGGCCACCCCACCCAGGGCACCCTGGATGATCTTGTTGATCAGCTTCACGCTCTGCTCATCCAGGACAGGGGGCTGAGCTGGCACCCTGACGCTGGAAGTGGGCAGCAGGCCGTCGAGTACAAGGAAGGAAGAACAGAATAGATGAAAGGCAGGCGATTTCGCGCCTTGCGCGAGTATTCGCGCCCACTGGCTACGCCCCAGCCCCCAGAGGGGGAGGCTACATGAGATACTACATTGCTATAGTCAACCAGTTTGGACGCTTTGAGTCCAGCTGGCGAACGGCCTCCAGAGAGACGATAGAAAGGGAGAGGGCTTGCTTAGATCACCTATCCAAGCACCCTGACGAGGCCGCGTCCTTCTCGTTGATTGACCAAGTCTTTGGACAAGAGCTCTTCTTTCCCCGCGAAGTCCTGAGAAATTCAGTGTTCATCCTGGTGGTCCAGGAGGAGCCCGCTAAGAAGTAGGACTTGTCAGGATGGTCGTGAGGAGAGGGCTGGAGATAGAGAAAAATGCAGGAGATGAGAGAGGTTAGGCTGGACCCTCCCTTGCCTTGCGGAGCCGTCCGCGAAGGGAGAATCTGTGGCCGACCGGCCTTGGTTGGCGCAGCTGTGCCAGAGAAGAGGACCCGTTTCGGGCAGAGATGGATAATTCTGCCCATGTGTGAGGAATGCATACAGGCCACAGCCGATCTGTATAAGAACAACAGCCCCTAAGTTGACAGCCGGCTCGTCTTTTGATAGAATCTGATCGTCAAAGCTGGCTCCCACTCCAGCTCTGATGGTCTCCCTCAAGGCGGGCACGGCGCGGCTGTCGTGCCCGTCCTCTTTGTCGCGGCTTCTTTCTTAAGGAGGCTTATAATGGTTAAGGTCCCCGCCTGGGCACTCAAGGAAGTCGAAGAGCCGATTGATGAGAAGACAGATTTCATCGAAGCGCCACCCTGGGTAGGCAACGAGCTTGCTGAACCAATAGAGCCTGTAGCCGAAAGGGGGGAGCAGGAGGCGCCCCCCTTCATCGTCACCTTCGACGCCTCCAGCCTGGATGGCCAGATAATCGTCATGGCTGAAGAGGGGAGGATCGTCCTGGCCCTTGCCAGGAAGGGCAGGCAGCGCAAGGTCCTGTCTCTCAGGAGGAGCGAAGCGGCAAAGCTGGCTACGGCTATTAAGGCGGCGATGGAGTGGCTGTAGAGCTGCTTGGAACCATCGTGCCGCGCATAGGTGGAACCCGCATTCACCTGTGCATGTATAGCAATGGCAATGGAGAGTGGCTGAGCATGTGCGGCCATGTCTTTGCCAGGTCCGAATACCTGCGTGGATGGCGACCTTCCAATTTGGAGGACGTCTGCCCCAGGTGCCGAGCCGCCTGGGGCAGGGAGTCAGGCGGACTGCCCGTACCATTGGCCCACAAGCCGCCCTCCCACCACAGAAACCCCAATCCACCCCCGCTCAGAAACAGCCCTTTGGTGATTTATGATGAACCTTTACTTTGATGATACAAGATGGACTGAGCTAGATCGGGACAGCACCTACGGCGATTGTCGCATCTGTCTCAGGCATAAGTCAAGACGCGCCATATTAGCCCTGCTGGATGGCCTCACCCTGAACCGGGTGAAGGGCCAGGTGGTGGAGGCCAGCACCGGCTGGGATAAAGGGACGCGGGGGTTGGTCCGTCCTGATCATGAAGGACAAGAGCACCTTAAAGTTGTCGTCACTCGGCTGCTCAAAACCAACCTTCTATCCCGGTTTACGGCCGTCTCCCTTTGGAGTTTACTGCGTGGGACTCCATTGTATAATCCTTATTGGGAAAGGTCCGTTTTAGAAGAGGAGATTGATTGATGTGCGTAACGCAGGAGCATGTCGCCGTCTGGCACACCCGCTGGTCTGTCTGCGCCATGTGCCGATCTCCCGTGAGGGCCGCGCGCACGGCTGACGGCTCGTGGGAGGTGGTTTGCGTGGCGGATGCCGGGCATGGCGGCATCATCAGCGATAACAGCCCGGCAGCCCTGGCTGACGCCATCTCCGGCATGGAGTCCCACTGGCTGGCCAGGCGGCTCGTCCTGTGCGAGCTGCAAGCTGGGCTCGGCGAGGATTTTCAGGCCGCCCTTTACAGAGCGGTCAAGGAAAGGGTTGGGAGGGACATCAATGACCTCTACGGTGAAGAATAATAATGGTGACAACGAAGGGGTGGTCGTGCTGGACAGCGCCACCAGCGTGGCGGATGCTCAGCGCTATGCCGCCGCGCGGGGGATGTTGCTGGCATCCCCCAGCCAGGTCTTAGTAGCCAGCCCCTTTGCCAGCATCACGGCAGTAGCCGTGGTGCCAGACATGAATATCAATAATAAGGACATCTATCTCATGCCTGGCAGTCCTGGCGGTGACTCTAAAGACCAGATGGTCGGCTTGACCCGCTCTTTCAAGGAAAAGCTGCGGACGGCGGCCGGTGCCAGCGTCATGTACTCGAGGGGCCAGAAGGCGGACGAGTGGATATGGGAGCATGAGGTACGGCTCGTCATGACGTTGCCGGATGGCAAAGAGGTGGAGGCCATCGGGACCTATGAGCTGGACCTGCGCATCCCAGGGGCCCGTTACCTGGAGCTCGTCCAGAAGTACACCGAGGAGTACACTGTGGAGTGGATCAACGCCAACCGCAAGGCGTTGCCTCGCGGGACGGTGGTCCGCTTCGACAGGACGGAGGACGAGCCCTGGGGTGAATATGTATTGCGGGCAGGGTCTTACATTGAGAGCGCCCTGCCGGACGTGTGGGCCGATTTCGGACGAAGGGCTGCAGCTAAGGCGCAAAAAGTGATTACGCAGATGCGCCCCTTCGGCCGCCAGCGCGCTGAGACCGGCGCAGTCTCTCGCGCCACCTGCGACCTCTTGGGAGTGCAACAGGCATACCGCCGTAGTATCGTCCAGCAAGGGTTTGTCGTGCTCCGCACCCGTGTGGACATGGAGCGCATGATGGCGAGCGGCCTCCGCGAGGAGGCCATTGCGATGGGGCTGGCCGCCGCTGCTAAGCAGCTGGGTATCTCTATGGAGCAGTTCACAGCTGCCCTGGGAGGGCGGACGGCGCTCTCCATAGCACCTCCCCAGCTGCCAGAACCGGATGAGGAGATCGAGGCGAATAACTTGGAAGAGAATGTCGTGCCAGAGGAGCCAGACATGCCCCCACCTCTCCATGAGGAGCCTCTGCCTGAAGAAGCCCCGCCGGAGATCATCCGCGAGGATGTGCAGGCGCAAGAAGAGGATGCACTTGTACAGCTCGCCCAGAGCGTGAAGGACCCCTTTGCTCAGCTCATTCACAGCCAAGAGGTACCACAGCAATACAACTGGAACTCCCCCTGCGGCAATGTTAAGGCCACCGGCTTCAAGCAGTCTGCCCTGCCCAAATTAGCCGCCGCCGTCGGCATCGAGCCCGACTTGGTGCAGGCTCGCTTGGAGGCAGCCATTGGTATGACTCTGGAGAGCTGGCCCTTGAAAGAGCTGGCTCAGGTAGCAGCCTGCTTCATGGATTGGACGGGCAAGCGATGGGAGTTCAACGAGGAGAAGGCAACGGATCTCCGAGATTACTTCGCCTTTTAACCTGCAATGGAGGCCGGATGCCTGAATACCTTATACCCAGCTATCGCCCCACCCAGTTCAGCCGGGACGAGCTGCCGGAGCTCCTGGCCGAGATCGCCGAGCTCTATGCCAAAGGTGTGGTTTACCGCACCTCAGCCCTGGCCTGGATGTACCAGGTCTTGCAAAGCAAGGTGTGGGTGGCCCATTTCCCCTCGGTGGGAGCCGTATTGGATGCTTCACGCATCCCACATAGTTCCTATTACCAGTTCGCCGGCCTGGTCCATACCGGGCTCGGCCTGGGGTTCTCCCTGGAGGAGACGGTCGAGATAATCACCGTCAGCCCCGGCGCTCTGATTGAGGGCGCCGGGGCTTTCTTCTCGGGCGAGGATGTCATGGTGGAGAACCTGGCCCGGCTGGGGCCGGTATTTGCCCCCCAGGAGTACGCTCTCCTGGAAGCTGGGGAGATCAGCTGCAAGGATGCCGCCAGGGCCACGGCTCGGGCTGCTGTCACAGATAGCGTACAAAAGATTCTGGAGGGTCACCCTGCCCGTCAGATCGTGGGCGATCTACGCGGGTTGGGCGGCAAGCTGGACCTGGTCGTCGTGCAGCGCCACGATGGCTCCTTCTCCTACAATGCCGCCTGGACGGAGCACGATAGCAAGTCCCCCTATCATCAAAGCGAGTCCGGCACTATCTTGATCGTGCCGGACAAGCCGGACAAGCTGCCGTCGGAACGTGTATTGCAGCTCATCAGCAAGCTGTTGCGGGCTCGCGCGGTGCGCTCCGCCTCAGGAGGCGAAGATGGCTGAGTGGTCTTACGAGAAATATCCGTGGAACAACGTCAATCGGCTCAGGCTGATCTATGCCCTGGCCGCGTGTTACAGCAAGCACCCACCTGCGGAGGGATATGCCGCACTGCTGGAGCGCATCGCCTATCTAGCGGGCGCCTCGGACCTGTTCCTGGAGGCAAACAGGGTCAACTTCAGGGATGTGCTTTCCGGCATCTTCGCCCCCAGCCCTCCTCCCCTATGCTGATAGCCTATCCTGGCATAGGCTGAAGGGCAAATCCCATGAAAGAAATGGGTAAGGCTTGGATTGCCGGGCTCCTGATCCTCACGGCCGGCGTGCTGTTTTTGGGCTACAAAGAGGGAGCGGCGATGCTGGCCATCGCGGCCTGCCTGGTCGCAGTTTGGACAATCCTGATCAATCGCTGCTGACTCAGGCCGGCCAGGACCTATGGCACGATCACCCGCCATCTCTTCTCGGGCGTCCCCTCGGCTGAGCCAATCTCTACCTTCCAGTGCGGTGTCGGGGATGGAGTTGCCGTCGCCGTCGCTGTCGGAGTAGACGTAGGGGTTGGGGTCGGTGTGGGCCCGGTAGGAGTCGCTGTCGGCGTCCTGGTCGCTGTCGGCGTCCTGGTTGGCGTGGCAGTGGATGTACTAACTGAGGTCGGTGTTGGTGTCGCCGTCGGTCCGAACCACACGCAGACCGAGTCCATCCTGCCAGTATAGCTGGCTTGACCGTTGCCGATCACCTGCAAGGCATTGCCGCTGCCCAACTGGGCATTGGTGCACTCCCGGCTGACGTACATCCAGGAGGCCCCAGCCGAGCCTCCGTTGCACTTCCACGATCCCTCCACTGAGATGAAGCTCCCCACCAATCTCTGCCCGTAGTAATCCAGCCGCACCGATTCAGTGCTGGTCCTCGTTATCGTGGTTGAGGCCACGAAAGATTGCGCGCCTCCCTTGCTGAACTCGATGCCCCCTCCATCATAACCGGATGCCGTCCAGGAGAGAGTCGTATCTTGGAGGGCCGTCCATCCCTCCACATCGCTGTCGAAAGTCCAGCAGACAATCGCTGTAGGCGTCGCCGTCGGGGTCGGCGTACTGGTCGGCGTAGGAGTTGCGGTGTTAAGCTCAATCTCCAGATATGGCTGCTTGGTTGCATCCCCCTCAGACGAGATGATGCCCACGGCGGTTGGCGTAGCTTCCTGCGCATAGCTACGGCCCGGCATAATGGCCAGCGTGAGCCATGCCAGCAAGACGGCCAGGGCGGACAGAACCAGGATAAGGGGCAGGCCCACAAGCAGCCGAACTCTGTCACTCATTGCTGGTATATCCTCACGTCGTTCACCTCATCCTCCGCGCCACAGCCGTGGGCAGCGGGGTCGCGATGGCCGTGGGCGTAGCCGTCCACAGTCCGCTCCTCTGTTTAGTGGCTCGACTTGACAGCGTCGATATAGAGCTTGTAAGTGCCACTAGTGTTGTTGTTACCCAACCGTACCCGGTCCACGGTGCTATATGTGGAATATTTGGTGTCGCCGTCCCAGCTGATATATGGCTGATCATCCACCCACACCCGATAGTAGCCGCCACTATCAGCTATCTTAACTGCTACGTCAATCTTGTGCCACTGGCTGAAAGTCAGATTCTTGGTTCCAATGGCAGTCGTCATGTTAGTGTAGGGGTGTATGAACATGAGGCCGATGTTGCGGAACCACTTCAAGCTGTATAGCTCCTGGGAGCCGCTCAGATATCTGGCTATGTATATATCGGTGTTGGATGTATTGCTCTCATCAGGCTCCATGTAGAGCCAGAACGTCGTAGTAAATACGCTGGTAGCACTCCCAAAGGTGCGCTGGGTGTAGGCACTGGAGGATGTGCTAGCCGTGCTGTAATACACATAGCTGCTGGTGCCGGAGTAGACCTGAGTGGTCGTGATCTCAACCCGACCATTCGTGTTCGTGTATACCGATGTCCAATCCCCGGGCGGTGCACTCTCATTATCGGTTGCCCAGGCCCAGCTCGGCTCTGTGAATGCCGGGAGTGAAGGAGTCGGAACGGGAACGATGTTGGGGTCCTCACTCACGCCTGCCACGCCATCCCACAGACGGGGACGGTCCACATAGTATGTCCACGTGCCGAGAGAAGTGGTGTTGAGCGGAGACAGGCCGAGACCGTGATAGGTGTATGCCTCCAGGTATCCGAGGATCGGGGTAGTCAAGACCACATCGCCGTTTA
>Ga0315314_1001681_pt1 | contig 19328 bp, 23 predicted proteins | sample TDP9_MG_FD_203631 | JGI IMG/M metagenome (GOLD analysis project Ga0315314, IMG submission 203631) | Freshwater sediment microbial communities from Lake Towuti, South Sulawesi, Indonesia - TDP9 | ecosystem: Environmental > Aquatic > Freshwater > Lake > Sediment | place: Indonesia: South Sulawesi... | reverse complement strand
AGAAATGGTTCAAGATCAAGCCAGCGGACCGTCTCGACTTGGCGATAATCGCTGCTGATTGGGGATACGGTAGAAGAACCGGATGGCTGAGCAACTACCATCTCGCAGCAATCGACGAGACCACAGGAGATCTCTTGATGGTCGGTAAGACTTTCAAAGGATTGACTGACGAAGAATTCATCGAAATGACAAGAAATCTACTAGGTTTGAAGATTTCTGAGGACGAATATACCGTCCGCGTTGAGCCGAACATAGTTGTTGAAGTAGCGTACAACGAAATCCAGAAGAGCTCTCAATACCCGTCAGGTCTTGCGTTGAGATTTGCCAGAATAGTTCGAATTAGGGAAGACAAACCGGTTAAAGATATCGACACCATTCAAAGACTCAGGGACCTCTATGAGAAACAGTTTGAACATAAGGCTAGATCCCGTCTCTAAAATCCTAAAGGTCGAAGCAAGTTAGGGATGAGGCATGAAAGTCGCTGTTCTTTTCAGTGGCGGAAAGGATAGCTGCCTTGCATTATGGTACGCCATCCATCAGGGCTTGGACGTAGTGACATTGATCTCTATCCATCCAGAAAATAGAGACTCTTGGATGTTCCATTATCCGGCTATAGCCTTAACTAAACTTCAAGCACAATCGATGGATCTCCCCCTAGTCATAGTTGATACTTCAGGAGAGAAAGATAGAGAGCTTGAAGATCTCGCCGGCTGCCTCATCGACATGAAAGATGTGCTCGGAGTCGAAGCAATAGTTTCAGGAGCCGTTGCCAGCGAGTACCAAAGAACGCGTATAGATAGTATTTGCGATGGGATAGGATTAAGAAGCTTCACTCCGCTATGGCGCAAAGATCCAGAACTCTTACTAAGGCTGCAGATCGAACTTGGATTTGAGACGGCCATAACAGGCGTCATGGCGCAAGGCTTCTCTAAATCTTGGCTTGGACGTAGACTTGACTTAACGTGTGTGCAAGACCTTCTTCATCTCAATCAAAAATACGGGATTCACATTTCAGGAGAAGGAGGGGAGTACGAAACTTTCGTAACCTTTTCTCCGTTGTTCAAGTCAAAAATAACGATCCTTAAGACAAGTCGAGAGTGGAATGCAGAATCTCATCGTGGGGTTCTAAACATAGAAAGCGCTAGGCTCGCCGGGTTAGGTTAACTGAACACCTGTCATATTATCAGGTCCATGGCAGCTTTCTGTGCGGCCTGATAAACTTCGCGCTCGTCAATTGTCTGAAACTTTCCTTCAGCCATCAACAACTGCCCGTCAACTATAGTTAAGCTGACATTCATACCTTTCGCTGAGTATACTAGATCTGAGACTACAGTTTCTTTACCATGTATGGGCATCATATTTGGAGCATTAAAATCTAGAGCAATTATGTCTGCAGCTTTACCCTCTTCTATGCTTCCAACTTTTTCTGCCATTTGAAGAGTTTCAGCGCCTCCCAAGGTCGCAAGGTCCAGAACTTTTTGCGCCGGCAGAATCGTTGGATCCCATCTCTGAGCTTTATGCAATAGAGAGCAAATCTTCATTGTTTCAAACATGTCGAGACAGTTGTTGCTCGAGGCGCTATCAGTCCCTAGAGACACTGGAACTCCCTTTTCGAGCATTTCTGGAAGCGGGGCGGCACCCCCTTCTCCGAGCTTCATGTTCGAAACTGGGCAGTGAGAGACCTTCACTCCGTGCTTTCTGAATAGTTCTATCTCGTTTCTGGTGAGCCAAACGCTATGGACCGCAACCAATCTTGGTGAAAGGAAACCTATTTTGTCAAGATACTCGACCTCTCGTCTTCCATATTTGGTTTCAAAACTAGCCTGCTCCTTTTTTGTCTCCGCTATATGCGTATGTATCAGGATTTTCTCTTTCTCAGAGATTTCTTTGCATCTCAACAACGTTTCCTCTTTGCATGTGTATGGCGCATGAGGCCCTAGGACGAATTGGATTCTCGACTCTCCGAGATTCTGAACGAAGCGGTATAACTTCTGAGTGTTTTCTCTATCCTTCTCAGCCCTTTCCGGATCAAATACGTCGATTATGGCGTGTGAAAGACAGGCTCTCAGTCCTGATTGTTTCACTGCTCTGGCCACATCCTCCATAAAGAAGTACATATCCATGAAGCAGGTTGTTCCTGTTCTAATCATTTCCAAACAGCCGAGAAGAGCTCCCTGATAGGAAAGTTCACCCGTCAACTTCCTTTCGGTAGGCCAGATCTTCTTCTCGAGCCACTCTTGAAGCGGCATATCATCGACGTAGCCCCTTAGCAGGGTCATCGGTAGATGCGTATGTGTGTTAATCAATCCGGGCATCACTATTTTATTCTTGCATTCTATCACATGCTCAGCTTCATGAGCGATCTTCGAAGCAATCTCTTGAATCGTTCCGTCTTCTATGTAGATCGACTTTTCTCTAAGGACATCTCTGGATGCGTTTTGAGTAACAATCCAGGAGCAGTCTTTCAACAGTATCGACATCTGGATCACGCGAAACTAGTATGCGAACTACCACCCTAAATATGTTAAAAGCACGCCAGACGCTGGGGAGAACTCGAAGCGTGGAGAACGAAAACTCCTGAGAACTTTTATCCTCCCGTGTTCTAGCGAAGAATTTGGCGTTAGACTTTGTTTCTTGAAACAGGTGTATGTTCGAAGGGCGAGGAATCTTCGCTAACCTAAGTTTGCTAGAGCCAACTTGGAGGGTAACCAAAGCTTAATTGGACATCCTCGTAATCCAACATTAGCGTGAATGAGGGAGGATGAACTTGCACGCATCAGTTCTTGAGCCTGGAACATACTTCTGGCAGGGTAACATAGCGTGCGCTGAAGGAGCTATAGTGGCTGGGTGCAGATTCTATGCGGGTTATCCAATAACGCCTTCAAGCGAGATCTTCGAGCATCTTTCAAGTCGTCTCCCGGAGGTTGGTGGGATATGTATTCAGATGGAAGATGAAATAGCGTCTCTAGCTGCAGTTATCGGTGCTAGCTGGGGAGGTACGAAAGCATTGACAGCAACCTCAGGGCCCGGTTTCAGTCTAATGCAAGAAAACATAGGATTGGCTTGTATGACGGAAACACCTTGCGTAGTTATCAATGTTCAACGCGTCGGACCGAGCACTGGCCAAGCTACTAAGTGCGCCCAAGGAGATGTAATGCAAGCGCGTTGGGGAACTCACGGCGACCACGAGATCATAGCTTTGGCTCCAAATTCAGTTCAAGAGATGTTCGACCTAACAGTAAAAGCGTTCAATCTTTCAGAAACGTATCGGAACCCAGTAATCGTTTTGACTGACGAAATCATAGCACATATGCGAGAAAAGATCATAGTACCGCGAAATCTCGAGATTATTGGACGAAAAGAAACTTATTCACCGCCCTTTTTCAGCACCTCGGACAATTATGTAGGAGCTATGCCCCCGTTGGGAAAAGGCTTGAACATTCTGGTAACCGGTTCAACACATGATGCAAGAGGCCTAAGAGCCACAACTGACCCTGAAATTCATAGAAAGCTTGCGGAAGGAATCGTTGGCAAAATTCAGAAAGACGCGCAGATACTCTCTGATGCCGAAGAATATTGCGTTGACGATTGCCAAGTCGGCGTAGTATCGTACGGCTGCACCTCTAGAGCTGTTTACACCGCAATTCAGGTGGCTGAAGAGAGCGGAATGAGGGTTGGACATGTTCGGTTGAAGACTATCTGGCCGTTCCCGGTTGAAGCAATCCAGAGACTTTCAGAAAGAGCACAGAGCATACTGGTCCCAGAGATGAATCTGAAACAAGTTTACTTCGAAGTTTTGAGAGCTGGAGAGGGTAGAGCTCATGTTGTGGGATTGAATAAGGTTGGCGGCGGAACCATGATATATCCGGAAGAAATACTTTCCGCGCTGACCAAGATCCTGAAAGGTGATTGACTATGCAGGTGTCGGAGCAACATTTTGCTAGAAAGCACTTGAGAGAAGAAGTTTTGCCCTCAACCTTCTGTTCAGGCTGCGGCTGCGGAACTGTAATCAACTGCTTTCTGAAGGCAGCTGAAGAAGAAGGTTTCAAGGATTTGAAGAATTTCGTTTTTTGCAGTGGAATAGGTTGTTCTTCATGGATTCCATCACCGTACATGAAAGCTGACTCTATTCATGTGACGCATGGGAGAAGCATCCCCGTAGCATTAGGCCTCAAACTTGTCAGACCAGAGCTGAATGTAGTGGTGTTTGGGGGTGATGGAGACATCGCTGCCATTGGCTTGAACCACTTGCTGCATGCTGCTAGAAGAAACTTGGAAGTTCTGGTCATAATGGTTAACAATATGATCTATGGAATGACGGGCGGTCAAGCAGCTCCTACAACACCGTTGGGAGTTGTGACCACGACGACTCCTTATGGAACGTTCGAGTATCCTCTGGATGTGTCGAGCCTCATGGTTTCTGCAGGAGCCTCTTATGTAGCTAGATGGACGACTTACCATGTTGTTCAGTTGAAGGAGGCTGTAAGGAAGGCATTGAGGAAAAAGGGCTTCTCGTTCTTAGAAGCTGTCAGTCAATGTCCTCCAGTGTATGGAAGAAGAGTCGGGATGGAATCAGCGACTCAGATTCTGCGCTGGTTTAGGAGTAGCTCAATCGCTCTTAACAGAGCTAGAGATATGAAAGCAGAAGAATTGACCGACAAAATCGTCGTCGGAGAACTCGTGGATATAGATAAACCGACACTTTTAGAGAATATGCGCAGAGTTCAGGAGAAGGCCGCAAATTGAAGATAAATCGGAGAGTTGAAGTTATCTTCGCTGGGTCTGGTGGCCAAGGAGTTGTATTCTCGGCGGTTGTTCTAGGAGCAGCCGCAACAGTTTATGAAGGAAAATACGCTTTGCAGACTCAAGGCTATAGCGCTCAAGCGAGGGGAGGATCATCTTGGAGCAGTGTCATAATCTCGGATAAAGAAATAGGCTTCCCCGAAGTTGAGAGCTGCGATATCTTGGTCGCTATGAATCAGCAAGGCTTCGATGAGCATTCTGAGAAACTTGGAAAAAGCGGCACATTGCTGGTAGACGAAGACCTTGTAAAGACGGAACCCTCCAAATTCAACCGGAAGACCTACAGTGTTCCTGCGACTAGACTTTCTGAGCAACTGTTCAAGAATAGGATTTACGCAAATATGATCATGCTCGGTGCGTTAGCTAAACTGACCCAAGTGGTTGGTGAAGAAGCCATGAAAAAAGCGGTTAATGATAATTCACCAAAGCTTGCTAAGAGAACTAATGCCGACGCTCTGCTGAGAGGCTTCTTCCTCGCTGAGAAGATCCGTTCAGATAGTTCTTGACTCTGGAACCAAGAATAGACTACTTAACAATTAAGACAGGACAGGTCGACCATCTCACAACCTCTTCAGCAGTACTCCCGATGATGACCCGATGAGCTCCGCTCATACCCTTCGAACCCATGATGACTAGGTCTATCTTCTCCTCCTCAATTTCTTTAAGTATGTCTTCAGCTGGCAGTCCCTCGCGAATTTGATTATGAAATGCGATATTCTCTTCCCCTGCCAGCTTAGCGGCTTCATTCAAGTATCTCTCAGCGACATTTCTCAAATTCGTCTTTAGAACCCCTTGGTCCATGCCAGCCAAGCTCGAGGTTTGAATTGTTCTGACATCAATCACGTAAAGAAATACGACTTTCGATTCAAGTTTGCTCGCAATGTAGACTCCCTGCTTTGCTGCCTTTAGAGATAGTTGCGAACCGTCTATCGGGATAAGAATTCTCTGGAACAACGTTGGTCACCACCAAAAATCTCATTCGCCTACTCTCCCCTTATCAAGTTTGTCATGCATATGACCAAGGCCAAATCGAAGGAAGTTTGAAGGCAACTTCAAAAGAAGGCAATCTCACGTAAAAGTACACGTAGACGGATAACGTCAAGAAGGCAAGCGCGACAGTGGCAGTCAGATAGTCAGATAGTTTCATTCTTAAAGTCACTAAAGATTCTCTCTTCTCGGATGCCCCGAATGCTCTCGATTCGAGGGCTTCCGCCAGCTCAATACTTCGCCTTATTGCAGACACAATCAGCGGGATCAATATTGGAATGTAGTTTCTAATTCTCTTGACGAAATTTCCTTTTTCGAGTTCAAGTCCTCTAGACCTCTGAGCATCTATCACAGTCTGAGCATCAACGGCCATCGTAGGAACAAGTCTGACGGCCGTTGTGAAAGTGAAGACAAGGGTGAATGGCATACCTATGTTCTCAAGAGCCAGACCGAGATCATCAGGCGATGTTGTCATAAAGAAGACTGAAAAGCAGGATATCAAGGCAAGAAATTTCACCGTCATCGCTAATGAGTATATCAGCGTCGTTCCCGTCAAGAAATTCATTACGAAGATAAGGGTTGCTAGCAAAGCACCTCCCTTCATCGAGAGAGACCATCTTCTCAGTGATTTAGCTACGCCGATTATTGGTATTTGAGCGAAGAAGACTATGAGAAGAACCAGTGGATTTGAGAAGATAAGACACACCGCGAAGATGCTCATAACCAGAATAAATTTCGCTCTGGGGTCCATTTGATGAACTGGTGTGGGCAGCTTCGTGAACTTGAAACCATCGAATATTCTCATCGACATGTTTGAGCCCTCTCGAGCTTGCTAGCGAGGACTGTTCTTGCTGTGAACAGGTCGATCACGTTCGCTGGCAATCCAGTATCCGAAAGAGATGACATGAGCTTCGCGATCTGCGGTCGAACAAGCGATGCTCTGTTAACTAATGACTCATCAGTCAATATGTCGACCGCAGGTCCATCACCCACTATTCTTCCTCCGGACAAAACGACAACTCTCGGTTTACATTCCGCGATAAATTCAACGTCATGAGTAACTACAATTACAGTCTTGCCTTGAGTATTCAGCTGCAGAATAAAATTTCTCAGCCGGTCCTTTTGCTGATAGTCTTGACCGATAGTAGGTTCGTCGAGAACTATGTGCTTTGGATTCCAAACCAATACCGAAGCGAGGGCTACTCTTTTTCTCTCTCCTCCGCTCAGCATGAAGGGTGAGCTATCGACATATGATGTTAAGTCCAGAGTCTCAAGTATTCCTCGAACTCTTCTCTCTACGATCTCTTCAGGATATCCAAAGTTCTTGAGAGAGAAGGCAACTTCGTCCTTGACGGTCTCGCAGAACAATTGATGGTCAGGATTCTGAAAAACCAGCCCCACGGTTCTTGCAAGAGATGCTACGCTGGACTTCTTAGTGTCGATACCGTCAATTAGAACGCGACCGGTCGTGGGCTTTAACAAGCCGTTGAAATGTCTTATTAGCGTCGTCTTTCCTGCCCCATTCTCTCCCATCACAGCGACGAATTCGCCGTCCTGGACCTTCAAGTACACGTTGAAAAGGACGTCTTTTCCATTGGGATAAGTGAAGCATAGATTTTCAACGCCTATCAAGACATCAGCTTCCTCCTGAGTTCTTCCGTTGCGTCTTCGACCGTGATAGGTATAGAGTCTAAAGAGACGCCATCCTTCCGCAGCAAGTGAAATAGCATGGTCACCTTGGGAACACCGATTCCTATCAGCCAAGCCTCTTCGCCATATACGTTGAATGGTTTTCCATCTAGAACGACTCTGCCCTTGTCCATGACGATCACCCTGTCCGCATGTCGCGATACAACGTCAAGTCTGTGCTCTACGAGAAATATCGTTATCTTCAACTCTCTGTTGAGCCGTGAGATCACATCCAATATGTCTTGAGCCGATTTGGGATCAAGGAAAGAAGTCGGTTCATCTAGTACTATGAGCTTCGGCTTCATAGCGAGAACCGATGCTATGGCGGCTCTCTGCTGTTGCCCACCGGAGAGCTCATAAGGAGCATTATTACGAAGGTGAGAGATGCCAGTAGCCTGTAGAGCCCAATCTACTCTCCTTCTGATTTCATCTCTAGGTAAACCGAGATTTTCAGGGCCGAAAGCTACATCTCGCTCTACAGAAAGAGAAAAGAGCTGGTTCTCCGGATTCTGGAAAACGAAGCCCACGTATCTAGCAAGTTCCATTGTGGAGGTTTTTCTGACATCCAACTCAGTGACTTTCAATTCTCCGGTCATCTCGCCCGAATAAAAATTCGGGATTAGACCGTTGAGACATCTGCATACGGTTGTCTTTCCGCAGCCGCTTGGACCTGTAAGAACCACGAATTCACCGGGCTCGACAACGATACTGGTCCCTAAGATGCTTGGTTTGCCAGCGCCGGCGTAAGTGAACGTTAGATTGCGCATCTCTACTATAGGCAATGGCGAGGTACCTCTATCTGCACGCCCTTCCATCCGAGCTTCTCAAATTTGAGTAGCTACTCCTTTTTGAGATGGGCCCTCCTCTCCCTAAGAAGCAGAAGATATGTTTAACCGTTTTGTTGATCTAGGAATATTCCTACTTGAATTTCATAGAGATCAATTCTAGGCACTGAGCGATCGCTTGAGCGATATCTCCGCTTCCGCTAATTCCTGCCGCGAGGGCGTGACCTCCACCCATTCCCTGGAACTGCTCTCCGACTGGAATTGCGATATCCTTTCCCAAGTGTATCTTGGTTTTCCTATAGAAATCTGATGTGGATCGAAGACTTATGCGCAGCCGTCCCTTTTTCTCTCCGCCGACCACTGCGATATGAGCACCCAACATGATCAATGCCCTCGCTACTGAAGCGTGATATGAACCGACTGCAGTCGCAGCGACGATCCATTTTCCCATTCGTCTAATTTGGGCTCTTTGAGCTGCTTTCAATCTAGCGATTCGCTCTGACTCTTGTACCGGAACCTGAAGAATTGACACGGCTCTTTCCATGCTGAGCCCATACGCCGTCAGTTCAGATAGAACTTGAAATGTTTTCGGCTTCGCCAGCATCAAACGTCTACTGTCGTAATATATTCCTAGAATCATGGCAACGGCGTCAAGACTGGATGGCTTAACTCCAAAACTTTTGTAAATCTCATAGATGATCTCGCACGTTGATGTTGCCTCTTCGTCACATATAACCATCAAAGCCGTCTCAGAAGTCCTTGGATGAAGAGCGTGGTGATCGATGACTATGAGATTACTTCGAGGTAGAGCAACGAAATCTTTCCATTCGCCAAGTTGCTGGATCGTATTCGTATCGACTGCGAAAATCAAATCGGACTCTTCCAAATGCGGTTTCGTGACAAACTTTTCGGGAAAACGCTTCAGTACCCTCTGGGAGATCCTACTCAGGCTCGGAGCTGCAATCTCTATTCTCAGCTTGTTTTTGATTCTCCTAAGCAGCGAATACAGAGCATACGCAGAGCAAACAGCATCGGGGTCTGCATTCTGATGACATAGAATACTTACCGAGCTAGCCCTTCCGATCAGAGAGCTCAGTCTTTTAAATGGTTTCAAAGTCCCAGGTCCCTAGCTTTAGACTCAGCCGCATCTAGGGCTAGGCGAGTTGCTTCATCTACAACTTCACTCATTTCCCTGCGTTGATCACCCTGTATGACAGAAACTTCAATGTTCAGAGTTAGAGGCTTGTCGCCAATAGCTTCGACAACTATTTCAACATCTCTCATATGTTTTGTCGGAATCTTCGAAACAAGAAAACTCACTGCAGCTTGTTGGGCGGCCTCACACATCTGTTCGATTTCTCTTGGAGAGGGTTTCCTCTTCAACTCGGTCTTCACGCTGCTTCCAACTCTAAAACGTTGATTTCAAGAAGAAGCTCTTCAGCTCGGTCCAGCAGGCCTCAGTCTCTCTTGAAGCTTCTGTTGAAGTTCTTTCATTCTTTCCCGCGTTCTCTCCTCTTGCCTCCCCAGCACCGTTACTCGAGTATTGTAAAGTTCTTTCTTCTCCTTAAGCTCGTTGACTAGGAGTTGCCTATCATACTTGACCAGGATGCTTCCCACACTCTTGTACACCGGGGTCTGGTCACTCAGTTTCTCCAGTTCTGCGATTGCTCTATCTGCCTCCGTCAACTCGATCTCGAGCTGCTGCTTCTGTGTCACGACAGCCTGCAATGTTTGCTGCAACTGTTGAAGTCTCACCAATTGCTCTTGAACCTGAGGCGGAAGTTCAACTTTCTCGCCCAACTTTTCCACTCCTCAAATTAAGCTAAAGCACATTCACTATGCTAATAGCCACGATAATAAGGATTTGCGTGCGAAAAGCACTCTATCGCGTTACATCTTTGATGAGAAAGAACTGGCTGAATTCTTCTAGCGATAGTGCTTCCCCATTTCGTACGCAGAACGTACATAGCTAGTGCTCAAGTTCTTCGATAATTTGAACAGCTCGCCGCCAACTCAACACAGAACGCAAGTATAGATTCATGGAAGCTCTCAAAGCCACGGGATCTCTAGCGCAGAATTTCAGTTTGAGAGCGGTTCTGTCTCGCGATATCTTGATTCTTGATCGACGACGCTCAGAAACTTTTAATTCAGGTTTGAGGGCTTCCAGAATGGGCACAATATGTCGTTCATCGTCGAATTCAATCGTAACATCGGATTCCGCTTCTATGATTTTTCATCCCCCTCAAAGTTTTCCCAACTCAAATGCTTAATTGTGAGCGATGGCCCTATTTCTCGGATTGGAGGCGGACTTCCCAGAACCACTTTCGCTTTCCATTTTGAATGTTGTAACACATTCAGCGCCACTCGGTAGGAGCCTCCGCAAGGCAATGCAACAAGAGGCAATTCGAAGAAATTCGATAGACTCTTGGCCAGCCGAACCAGTTCAGAATTTGCCTTTGATTGAACTGTTATCGCTTCGGCCTGAAATCTCCCTAAGGTTCTGTGCTCTCTCCTCAACTTCACCTCGGCTAAGTATATGAGCGGCGGGATCTGTGTAAGATCAGAATTTCTGAACTCTAGGAGTTGTATCCTACCCGGCCCTCCCATCCATCTTTGCAGTATCAGTGCCCTGTTGCATTTTAGCTCGAAACATCTTTCGGCCAGTGCTTCGAGGCTCAATTTTCCCCTGTTGAGTCTTCTAGATTTCGGAATCGAATGGGACAGCTCGCTGGCAAGACTTCTGATACGTTCAGTGGGTCGCCTGCATGTTGTAAGTAGGATCACTCGTGTTCTTCCTTCGGCACTTCCTCTTTTGTTTTCCTACGTCTCCTTTTTGGTTTCTTCCTTTCTTCCTCTTCGGTCTCTGGTTCTGTCTTAGGGGGCAAAGCCTCAGCGGGTTTCGCAATTTCCTCTTTTATTCCAAGCTCAGCGGCAACTGCCTTTGGAGCTATCGCCTCTTTCGTGGCTCTCCTGGCTATCTCTCCAAGCTTCGTGAATGGTGTGTAGGCACCTCCAGCGAATTTGACTCCACATTTTCTACACAGCCATATCCCCACACTCAATCTCCTCACAGTCTTGAAGTGACATTGAGGACATTCGTAAGGTCTTCTCATTTGACTTACAATGTCCGCGTATCTTCGTCTGGCTACGGTACCATACCTTGACCCCAGACTACCGGCAACGCCGACCTTTCTTGTTTTCCCCACTTACCTTGCGGCCTCCAAGATCTTCTCTCTAATCTCATTCGCTTTCTTGGATGCAATCTGCACGGCTGCTTTCAGCTCTTCTATCGTCAGTCCCTCCATACCTCCCTTTTGCATCGCGCAGACTCCGCCACTGTCCTCTATGGCTGCAGTCAATCTAGCGCTCATGACTTGTTCCTCTTCAAGGCATGGATCGACTACAAGAGAATTACCTATCTTCGCTAAAGTAACTGTGATCGGGCGATTCTTTATCGGAAGAGGCGTGTACCCTGGTTTATAGATGACTTCTCCGTCTTTGATCTCGTAGTTTCTTATTCGCGTGTTCAGAAGAGCCGCTAGAGAAGCGATAGCAGATGCGTCAATAAGGTTCCCGTCGTGATCAAGAATGTAGACATCTACAAATACTACGAATACCTTCTTGCCAGCATCCACGCAGAGCTGTTCAAGATCTATCGCTTTGGATTCTCTTAGTCCTCTATCCACAACTCTCGCCAATTCGATCGAGTTTTCATCAGGAGGTCCAGGCTCGAATGAGGGTGACGCTAGAGGCACAAGCTCGGCATTCACCGTAAGTATCCCTTCATTAGGCGTATCTGGAAATGGGTCTCCGGTCTCCACTTTGACACCAACCATAACCCTCGTCTTTCCAAGAAATACTTGAGCCGAACCGTTTGCTTTTTCGATAACGCCGACTTCGATTTTCAAATCTCTATAGTCCGTTGACGATCGTTCGTCAATACGCTTCCCGCGAGAGATCATATCAACTACGGTTCTCTGCTCTATCCTTGCCATTGGAGATCTTTGTGGTGTCGACGACATTATTCGCCACTCCTCTCGCTTCCTTCTTCTTCCACTTCTTCCTTGATCAAAAGATATTTCCCTTTAAGAGCTGTTTTCTGCATCTCGTGAATTTGTTTACAAGAGTCTACAGCCATATCTAGAGCCTTCGCAAACTCCTCCAGCATAAGAGAGCCGTCCATCTGTACGAGCGTTATTTTGTTGAAACTCGGCATCAATGCAACAGGCATATCTGCTTCGCCATACTTGTCTTCCAGATCAGACAGATCTAGAGCAATTTGACTTCCAATCTTTCCGACAGCACAAGCTGAAACCAGACTCTTCATAGGTATTCCCGCATCAGCAAGAGCAAGCGAGGCACCTGTTATCGCGGCACACCTACTGCCACCATCGGATTGAAGGACTTCAATGAATATGTCTATTGTCGTTCTAGGGTAATTCTCTGATAGAATTGCTGGTTCCAGAGCCTCTCTTATGACTTTCGAAAGCTCCATCTCTCTTCTTGAAGGAGCTGGAGACTTTCTCTCCTCCGTCGAAAATGGTGCCATGTGATATCTACATCTAACAACTGCTCGGTCAGGCAACGCTATGTGCTTTGGATGAGCCTCCCGTGGACCGTAGACAGCCACGAGTATCCGGTTCTTACCTTGCTCAACGTAAGCAGAACCATCTGCCTTATCAAGAATTCCAACTTCCAACTTGATCTGGCGAAGCTGATCGAGCTTTCTCCCATCAAGTCTCGAACCATTAAGGTCTACGAGCCTCTCAGGACGCTTTTCCTGAAACAAATTCTCTACCTCCCAATTCCTTTCGAATCATCTCTTGTATACGATCTGTCAGCCCCCTCGTGTGGGCTTCACGCTCAATCATATATATAGCGGAAACGGCAACCCGTTCGTCTTCAGAGGACTTTCCAGATACAAGGACGATCCCATTCTGCCCGACCATTATCTGGCATCCTGTCTGCTTCTTCAATGTGCTGATCATCGAACCTTTTCTCCCAATCAATCTCGGGATCTTTGTTGGCGATATCTTAACAATCCGTCCTGAAGTAGCTTTACCAAGTTCCGGTCCCTTGACCGTTATCAATGGATCGCGTGTTCTATCGAAAGCTATAACTTTGGCTAGAACCAGATCGCCCACGTCAAATATCTTCGTAAGATCAGCCTTAGGAAATGGTTGTCGATGACCGAATGTCTCAGAAGCAGGCAGAAGCGCTGGATAGGGGGCGTTTATGTCAACAGACCATCCTGACATGCCAACGTCAACAATCCGACCTATGACAGGGTCGTCGACATAGGGAACGTAGCAGCCTTTTATAGGAACTACATACACCCTGTTGCCGACGACCTCAACGAGACCTAGTCTCGACGCAAAAATCTTATCGTTCTCCCTGTAGACGTTGTCTCCGGCAAAGTATCCTCCTTCGGCGACTATTTCGCCTGGAGCCACTAGCTGTTTCCTTTCCAGATTGAGTTCCAAGCATTGTGTCCTCTTAGAGATACGTGTTGAAAGAGAGAAAGAACGTGACTATCTACTTTAAGATTTTGGTTTGCACGGTTCCCTGAGTTAGTTTCCCGATCCGTTCAATGAACGGTCCATACGAGCCCGCCGGCATCTCGACTACCCCTATCCATGACCCGTCTGCTTGCCATTCCTCTCGAGTTATTGTCCCATAATTCTTGACGGTGCCGTATGCTTTTGCAGCGTATTCTGCGAATATCTTTACAGCAATCCGCATCTGCTCCATTTTTAGCGGCAGCAGTGGTCTGAGCTCTTCGATAATTGCCCTCGCTTGCTCCTCACCGCTCTTGAAGGGGTCGATGGAAACTTTCACCTGTTCCAACGCCTGTTCTACTCTTAGCGGTGGGTGAGGAGAACCGGTCCTGGGATCGATACAGTTTCTAGAAATGAAAGCGATTATCTGCTTCCTCTTGTCCTCAACGAGCTGTCTTCTTTGATCAGTCGTAAGCTGAAGTTCCCCATGCCTCATGATTTCTTCTGAAATCTTCATAACGTCAGTTGTTCCGAAGCATTTCTGAAGTTTCTCAGCGGATGCTCTGGTCCCTTTGCTAGCGTCGGAATAGATCTCCTCAATTGGAAGAATTTGCGATATGCTGACGGGCTTCCCCAGCTTATAGTCAAGAGCAGGCGCAGGCTTCACAAGAATCTCAAACTTCTCTCCACTAGAGGTGATTCGCGCCGTTGTATATTTCTCACTCATTTCGACGCCGCCTTTCTGCCAGCGTCGAGTTTCCTAATGTATTTTTCAACTTCCTCCACAGTTAACCTTTCGAATCGCTTCGTAGTAGCTGGAACGAAAGCCATACGGATCTTCTGAGGATCGATCTTGCCTTCTAGAACCTTTGCCATACACTTGAGAGCCAGCAGTATCGCGTCCTCCAGGCCGATATCGTCCTTGTACTCGGCTTCAAGAATCTCGTTAGCAGCGTCTCCGCCTGCTCCGATCGCCCAAGCTCTGTATGCAAAGAAGCCTCCGCTTGGATCGGTGGAGAACAGGCGGCTACCTTTCTTGTCCACTCCAGCGAAAAGGATCGAAATACCGAACGGCCTGACTCCGGCGTGTTGAGTATAAAGCTGCTTTATCTCACCGATTCTCCGGGTCAATACTTCAAGGTCGATCGGTTCATCATACATCAGTCGGTTACTTTGCGCATATATTCGAGCCTGATCAATAAGTATATGTGAATCGCAACTCAGACCGGCAGTTGCAGCCCCGATGTGTTCATCTATCTGATATATCTTCCACATAAATGATGGATCTTGAAGTTTCGAGATGGATCTCTCTTCAGCAGATAGCACAACTCCCTCAGAGCACGCTATTCCGAGAACCGTTGCACCTCTCTTAACTGTCTCAGAAGCATATTCCACTTGGAACAGCCTACCATCGGGAGAGAAAACTGTTATAGCGCGATCGTATGCGCCTGGAACAGCGAACATCGACAAAGCCTCATTGCACCTCTTATGATACGTTCTTCATCTCTCTACATTCATCTAAACTAAAAACCTTTTGCAAGCTAGATTTGGGAATAATGTACTATGTCTCAAGTCAAGACTTGGGTCAGGTCTGTCGCGAGACTATCATACCTTCTGCATCGAAGGTCTATCTGGGACTGGCTTCCTCATCCCCGTGACTCTTTGCGAGCTACTTGCCTATATTTCTTTATTGATTGTTGTTCTCGCTCGCCCTGACAAACATGGCTGCACCAAAACTCCGCGTCAAACTAGAATCAACGCGGTCTGGACTGGGGAAACGATTTCTTGATCCATGGCCTTCTCCGCAAGCCTCTTATCGTTCCTGAAGCTCTCAAAACGAATACTGCCGCCGGACTATTCTGTATCTCCGTAATTAACGCTAAACTAGCCCTCAGTTTCTCCACACCTTCTCTAGAACATTTCACCAATGCTGTTGAGCAATCTTGGTCGTAAGATACCACTCGTGAGGACAACTCGGCGAGACCCACATGGCCGAACAAATGCTCCGCTGACGCTACCAAACTTTCAGAAAACGCCTCTTTCGTGACAACTTTATTGGCTACGATTTTGACGAGGAGGTATCTCCAGCCCCTTCTATTCATCTCTGTTCCCTATGATCCTGACGCTTTCTCTAGCACCGCGTGAACCCAATTTCATCCTGTTCCTATTCACAAGAGAAATTGGAATACTTGAAATTGATTTGAGAGCCTCCTCCTTATCCAGTCCAAGCAGCATTCCAACTGCTGCTACGTCACGTGGCGCTCTCAGATACATTGAGTTATCTGCACCGCTTGAGATGATTATGCGAAACCGATTTTGCTTCGCCTTCGCTACTTCCTTTCCGATTCTCGCGATCTGAACATGCTCGGGCAGTCGCCGTGTTTCGGTAAGTGTTGACATATTTATTTCTAGATGAGCGCTAGATGAACTGGCTCTGTTCAAGGGCAAACCTCTGCTTGATAAGGCTGTGTCTAGGCGGATTACATCTACACGGCTGTCGCGTTGTGCCATGCTCAACGCCTCGATTGACTTGCATTCCATCGCCACTATCTCGAAATCTCTTCTAAGCGCTCTAAGCTGCTTGAGCAACTCGTTTCTGGACGTAGCTGAAATATCAACTCTGGATGCTACGTCCAAGCCTGCCTCAAGAAATATCTTGCTCACTTTGTTCACTTCCTCATTCCTATCTCTTGGATGAGAGGTCACCGCAACAAGCGAGTAGCCTAAATAGTAGGCCAATTCCGCCATTCCCTTCTGAGCTGCAGGATTCCCAATTGGAGGTTTTAGATGTAAGTCTGCGAACTTCGTCACTTGACCAATCCAAGCCTCCTAAGAGCTTCACTCATTTGCTCCATTGTTCTTGGCCTAATTTCAAGCTTCATTCTTATCCTTATAGGATCTTCTTGCTTCAGGCTCAGTCTGCCAAGAAGAGCTGCCTGTTTATCAAGTCTTAGGTACAGGTTTCCATCGTTATCGATGTGCTTCCTTAACTCAACCGATAGGAGTTGCTTGTCGCCGTCGCTCAGTCGTGAGGCAAGTCTCTGTACAAAAGATTCCATGAGATCCGTTCCTCGAATCTTCATTATGAGAGTCACGATAGGGTTTCCATGGTGGCCTTTCAAATCTTGCCTGCTGATCCGCGCCCTTTTCGCAATTTCTTCAGAAGCAACTTTTCTTAATGCTGAACATACTCTTTCTAGATCCTCGGTTGCGTGGGAAATCGCGCTCACTTCAATTGCTCTGATTCTCAAGGTCGCAGACAAACGCGCTTCCTTCACAGTTTGATGATATATCTCACGAATATTAGAGCTTGTTTAGCGTGGTCAAACAACATGTGCGCAAGTCATTTGTGAGAGCTCAAATGTTTATACTTCAAATAAGGAGACAATTCACCATTATCAGTGGAAGGTAATATTAGTTGGAGATGTTCAAGTTCAAGCAAGCGATTGTTGTGAGAAGAGATATCGGCATGGAAAAAGGAAAGATCGCTGTCCAGGTGGGGCACGCGGCAGTCTCAGCAGCGGAGGAGGCCAGAAAAAAATGTAGAGCATGGTGGAAGGCTTGGCTAAATGAAGGGCAATGTAAGGTCGCTGTCAAAGTGAGTTCTGAGGCTGAGTTAATCCAGCTCGAAAGAGAAGCAAGACGAATGAAGCTACCGGCAATCGTCATCAGAGATCGAGGACTCACACAGATAGCTCCTGGAACAGCCACCTGCTTAGGCTTGGGACCCGCCCCAAGCGAGCTCGTTGACGCAATTACAGGCAGATTGCCTTTGTTATGATACAGCTACATAGCCATCGCGAGAAGGTCAGCCACATTGACAAGTATTCCGGAGCCAAGAGCCTCCACATCTTTGATCTGAATCGTGCAGAAAGGACATTCAGTTACACATAGGTTCATCTGAGTTCTAGTACGAGTTCGCCAACCCTTCACAATCTAAAAGAACTTGGAGAACTATCTCATATTCAGGTCGGCTGATCATCCACTCTTTGCTGGGCTCATTGTTGGCGGAGATCACTTCTTTTCAGCTAAGGCTGAGATCAGATCGTACCTCCTGTCGCCTATTGTTTTCTTGGATTCTGACCCTATTACTGACATTAGCAAGAGCTCTGTCAGATCCACATTCTTGACGAGAAACTTTCTCGTTTCGACGGCATCTTCAAAGTTGAAGTAGCAGAATGGGCACGTGTGGATTATTGCCTTAGCCTCCTTTGGCACATCGACTTCCACCCTATAGGCAGCCACATCTCTTGCTACTTCACGGAAAGCCGATCTGACTCCTCCTCCAGCGCCGCAGCAACGGGCGTTCTCTTTGTACCTGTTGTTGAGCATCTCGTGGAGAGCCACGTTCAGCTCCTTCGCTATCTGTCTTGGCTGATCGTAGACACCTAGGTGTCTTCCTAAGTGGCAAGGGTCGTGATACGTGGCTTTGATTTGGACCGGGTTCTTTGCAACTAGCCTCCCATCGCGTATGTATTCAGCAAAAACCTCTGACGAATGCCTTACAGGGATTCCCAGCTCTATGCCAAGCCTCTCCGGATAGTCCTTTCTGAACGTTCTGAAGCATCCTGCACACGAGGTGACCATCATCTTATATTTATTCTCTCTAACCCTATCCTTCAGGTAGAGAGCAAACTCTCTCGCAAGCTCCAAGTCATTTATCCTGAACAGCACGGAACCGCAGTCCTTTTCTGCAGGTCCCAATATCGTGAAGTCGGCTCCAGCCATGCTAAGTAGCTTGGCAGTCGACCTTGCCACGCTCTGCTCTCTCCAGCTGGCCATGCACCCAACAAAGTAGAGGATTTCCGCCTCTCTCTTCCCCACCGGAATTTGAAGATCTGATGCCCAGTTTGCCCTCGTATTTGAAAATTCATCGAGCGGATTGGCATGCATCTTCAGGCTATTCAGTACAAATCGATGTCCTTCTCTGAGCAAGCTCCGCTTGTTATAAGCAAGATATCTGAGCTTTCCCACAGCTTTCTCTGGGATGTCTATTTCTTTTGCGCAAACCTCCTTGCAATTCCCACATTGAGTACACGCGTTTAGGCCTTCGAGAAAAGCAAGGGACAGGTGATCAAACGCATTTCGCTTGTCGTACGACAGCCTTGCCAGATGACCCATCACAACCGGGCCGCTGTAGGTGTCCCATGCTGCTTGTACAACGGGGCACATGGAAACGCAGGCCCAACACTCGACGCACTCCTTGAGCGGCTTGACATCCTCTATTTCGTGGGGGTAGATTACCTGAGGGCGTTTCACAGAAGACGCGGTCTGCACATAGGGACGGATCTTCAAGACCTTGTTGACGCCCTTTTCAACATCAACGACTAGATCCCTTATCACTGGAAATATGGAAAGAGGGGCAAGTGTGATTTCTTGAGCGTCCTGTGATATGTTGGTCTGGCAGGCGAGGCCTGCTTTGCCATTTATCATCATCGCACACGATCCACATTGGCCAGCCCTACACTCCCATCGATAAGCCATTGAGCTATTGTAGTGGTCATGTATGTAGTGCAGCGCGTCCAGTACGCGCATCCCTTCAACATATGGGACATTGTACGTTTCG
>Ga0315314_1001680_pt1 | contig 19329 bp, 28 predicted proteins | sample TDP9_MG_FD_203631 | JGI IMG/M metagenome (GOLD analysis project Ga0315314, IMG submission 203631) | Freshwater sediment microbial communities from Lake Towuti, South Sulawesi, Indonesia - TDP9 | ecosystem: Environmental > Aquatic > Freshwater > Lake > Sediment | place: Indonesia: South Sulawesi... | reverse complement strand
TGACTCCCTATGAAAGACTGCTTAAGGGGGGAGGAGGATATTGACTGAGGAGCAGAAACTTAATCTCTTGTTTATCTTCACGGATCAACAACGCGCGGACACGATGGCTGCGTACGGTAACCACCGAATTGAGGTTCCAAATCTAAATAGGCTGGCGCGCGAGGGAACCGTCTTCGAGAGAGCCTATGTGACGCAGCCACTCTGCACGCCAAGTAGAGCCTCGATCTTGACGGGACTATATCCCCACACAGCTGGCTGTACAACCAACAACATCCCGTTGCCCCAGGATGTGCGCACCCTGCCTGAACTGGCCGATTTCAGCGACTACGGGAAGGGCTACATCGGCAAGTGGCATCTGGGCGATGAGGTCTTCCGCCAGCACGGGTTTGACGAGTGGGTGAGCACCGAGGACATGTACCGCAAACACTACAGGCCGGGCCGTGACCGCTCCGCACACAGCTCCTACTACCACTGGCTCGTCAAGAACGTGTTCGAGCCGCCGGAGACCAAAGAGGGGTTCAGTTTCTTCTCCCGCAAAACGGCCGCGAGCATGCCTGAGGAGTTCTGCAAGCCTTCGTTCGAAGCGCAAGAGGCCTCGCAGTTCATACGGGAAAACCGCGATCGCCCGTTCATACTCTACGTGAACTTTCTGGAGCCACACACCCCGCATCTCGGCCCGCGAGACGGTCAATACGATCCGGGGGAGGTGACACTTCCCAGGAACTTCAACATGGTGCCAACGGAAGACCAGCCCTTAAAGGCGCGACTGAAAGCGGAGAGGAAAGAGGTTCCCACCGAGGCGGGTTGGCGTCGACTGATCGCCAGCTATTGGGGCCAGGTCAGCCAAGTTGATACGGCGATGGGCAAGATCCTCGACACGGTGAGAGAATGCGGCCTTGAGGACAACACGGTGACTGTCTTCACCAGCGACCACGGTGACATGATGGGAAGCCACCAATTGACCGCCAAGAGCCTCCAGTTCGAGGAGGCAGTTCGAGTTCCACTGATCATAAAGGTTCCCGGCCACCCGAAGTCAGGCTCAGTCATACGCGAGCCCGTGAGCCAGGTGGACCTCGTGCCCACACTCTTGGACTTCATGGGAAAACCCGTGCCCAAACAGTGTGAGGGGTACAGCTGGAGACCGATGCTGGATGGTACCGGAGAACTCGTGGAAAAGGACGTGTTCATAGAGTGGTCCCCTGGGGGTAGCGGTGAAAGCGATGAAGCGGACCATCCTGTGCGCACAATAGTAACGCCGGACGGCTGGAAGTTCAACTGGAGCACTTTCGGCCAGCACGAGCTGTACAACCTCAACGAGGACCCCATCGAATCAACAAATCTAGTCCGCCGCGGAGAACACCGCCCGCTGATAGGAAAATTGGCAAAGCGCATCAGGGCATGGCAGGCCCGCACGCACGATCTGGTCGAATTGCCGGCATTAGCGCGATAGACCCCTCCCCCTACCCAAAACACAGAAACAGGGACAAAGCATCCCACTCCGCCCGCTAACGGTAAAGTCGGACAAACCCACCAGACCCCCTTAAACCCGAGGGGTTGGCTTTGATCAAAACTTATATCCCGACCCCTCACACCTAGCGTCTCTGAACCGCGTGGAAAGAGGCAGAGCACTATGGGACTGTTCCAAGAGGTCCGGTGGCACGGCCGCGGCGGACAGGGCGTGGTGACGGTGAGCCGGCTTCTGGCCTCGGCCGCCCTCCTGGAGGGGAAGCGGGTCCAGGCGTTTCCCGAGTTCGGACCGGCGCGGACCGGGGCCCCCGTCCTCGGATTCACACGGATCAGCGACGAGCCCATAGAACTCCACAGCCAGGTCTACGAGCCCGATGTGGTCGTCGTCCTCGACCCGACCCTCCTCAAGGCCATCGATGTCACGGAGGGGCTGAAGGACGGCGGGAAGGTTGTGGTCAACACGGACCTGACCCCGAGGGAGATGAGAAACCGGTTGAAGAAGGGCGCGAGGGTGTACACCGTGAACGCCACCCGGATCGCCCTGGACGTGATCGGAAGGCCCATCTTCAGCACTGCGATGCTGGGGGCCATGGTCAAGGCGACGAACCTGGTCTCTCTGGACTCCGTCTTGGAGGTTGTACGGGAGGGGTTCGCCGGAAAGGTGGGAGAGACCAACGTAGCGGCTGTCAAGCGGGCCTTCGAGGAGGTGAGGTCGGACTGAGCGCCGGAGAGGAGCCGGGCTGGAGGTCGCTGCCCATAGCGGGCACCCTTCTGGAGCCGGGATCCTCCGTGGAGTACAAGACCGGCGACTGGAGGACCTTCCGGCCGGTGGTCGACCCAGGAAAATGTACACACTGCCTCATCTGCTGGATCTTCTGCCCCGACGGGGCCATCCGTCGCGGAGAGAAGGTTGTAGAGATTAACTTTGACTTCTGCAAGGGCTGCGGGATCTGCGCCGCCGAGTGCCCCGTGAAGGCCATAACCATGGAGGAGGAGTGACGGTGCCCAAGGTTCTGGGCCTCACGGGCAACGAGGCCGTGGCCTACGCGACAAAACAGTCCGACGTGGACGTGGTGGCCGCCTACCCCATCACCCCGCAGACCATCATGGTGGAGCTCTTCAGCGAGTACGTGGCCAACGGGGAGGTCCACGCCGAGTACGTCTGCGTCGAGTCGGAGCACTCGGCCATGTCCGCCTGCGTGGGGGCCAGCCTCACCGGGGCCCGGGTCATGACCGCCACCTCCAGCCAGGGCCTCGCCCTCATGCATGAGATGCTGTACATCGCCTCCGGCCTCCGCTGCCCCATCGTGATGGGCGTGGCCAACCGGGCGCTCTCCGCCCCGATCAACATCCACGGGGACCACTCGGACATGATGGCCTCCCGAGACTGCGGCTGGATCCAGATCTACGCCGAGAACGCCCAGGAGGCCTACGACTGGGTCATCCAGGCCTTCAGGATCGCCGAGGACCCGGACATCCTCCTCCCCGTGGCAGTGAACCTCGACGGCTTCATCCTCTCCCACTGCGTGGAGGGGGTCACGGTCCTCGAGGACGAGACGGTGAAGGGGTTTCTGCCCCACAGAAAAGCCCGATACACGCTGGACCCCGGGAAGCCGCTGACCATGGGAGCCCTAGTCCTGCCGGACTACTACTACGAGTTCAAGGTGCAGCAGGAGGACGCCATTAGGAGGGCGGCCGAGAGGATACGGGAGACGAACCGGGACTACGAGGAGGTCGCCGGGAGGAGGTACGGCATCCTGGACCTGTTCGGGATGGAGGACGCGGAGGCCGCCGTCGTCTGCCTCGGGAGCACCGCCGGGACCGCCCGGGATGTGGCTAGGGCCCTCCGGGGGGAAGGAAGGAGGGTGGGCGTGATCAAGCCCTGGGTGTACCGCCCATTCCCCGCCCGGGAGATCGTCGAGGCCGCGGGGAGCCTGAAGGCCCTCGCCGTGTTGGATCGGGCGTGCAGCTTCGGAGCCCCCTACGGGCCCCTGTGCAGCGACGTGGCGTCCGCCCTGAAGCAGCACCGCCGTGACCTGCCCGTCCTCAACTACGTCTACGGCCTCGGGGGGAGAGACATCCGGCCCTCTGAAATCCGGTCGGTCTTTGATGAGACCCTGAGGGCGGCGGAGACGGGTGTTGTTGAGGAGCCCCTGAGGTTCCTGGGGGTGAGGGAGTGATGGTGAAACTGAAGGACCTTCCGGAGGAGGAGCTGTTGGCCTCCGGTCACAGGCTCTGCGCCGGCTGCGGCGCCTCCATCGCCCTCAGGATGGCCCTCAAGGTGGCCAGGGGACCCACCGTGGTGACCAACGCCACCGGTTGCCTCGAGGTGTCCACAGCCATCTACCCGTACACCTCCTGGCGCCTCCCCTGGGTCCACGTGGCCTTCGAGAACGCGGCGGCCGTCGCCTCGGGCATCGAGGCCGCCTACAAGGCCATGGCCCGGAGGGGCGCCTGGGGGCAGAAGGTGGACATCATCGCCGTGGCGGGGGACGGGGGGACCTTCGACATCGGGATCCAGGCCCTCTCGGGGGCCATGGAGCGGGGCTCTGACTTCCTCTACATCTGCTACGACAACGAGGCCTACATGAACACGGGGATCCAGCGGTCGGGGGCCACGCCCCACGGGGCGGCCACCACCACCAGCCCCGCCGGGACCAGGATTCCAGGGAAGCCCGAGTGGAAGAAGGACCTCATCGGCATCTGCGCCGCCCACGGCATCCCCTACGCCGCCACTGCCTCGCCGGCCTACTGGAATGACTACATGACCAAGGTCCAGAAGGGCCTCGCCGCGGAGGGGCCGGCCGTCATCCACATCCTCTCTCCTTGCCCCACGGGCTGGCGCTGCGACTCGGCGGAGAGCATCAGGCTGGCGAGGCTCGCCGTCCAGACCAGGTACTGGCCCCTCTACGAGGTTGAGGCGGGGACGTACAGGCTGAACATGAGGGTTCCGAAGCCGCAGCCGGTGGAGGAGTTCCTCAAACCTCAGGGAAGGTTCCGCCACCTCTTCACCCCCGAGTTCAAGCACGAGCTCGAGGCCATCCAGCGGTCGGTCGACGAGAACTGGGGCAGGATCCAGAGGCTCTGCGGCGAGACGACCTGAAAATTTCTCGGTGGCAACGTTCAATGTAGAACAGGACGAACCGAACAGTAACACCCCAGGTTGTCTACCCTCCTCTTAACCATTCCAAAATCTGCCTTTCACTCGCCTCCTCCTCTTCAATTTTGAGTCTACCCTCGGCATCCAGGGCACCATACACCTCGGTGATCCAGTCGGTTTGAAACTTGCCCCCTGTGTTGTGGATGAAGAGCCTGTGGGGAGCCGTTAGGGCGGCCGCCGTAAGGAATCCTCCCGCCCGGCGGATGCCCGGTGCGAACAGTTTCCTAAGCCAGAGTTCGTCGTCGCGGGTGTCAAACTGGCAGGCGTCAACAGCCGTGCCTCTGATGTCGGTGGCCAGCCCCCGGGCTAGGAGACACCAGGGGCCCGCCTCCTTGAGACCGAGGATATCAACCCCCGAAACCTCTTTCCTCCCCTGAAGGTAGGCCAAGCTGGTCAATACATCCTGAACGCGGAGGGCGAGATCGGTCTTGTTAAAGGTGGTGAAGAACTTGACGTCGCGTTCCCGGTCCACCGTTCCGGATAGAGGATGGGACTCGCCGCTTAGGAAGCAGTCAACTGCGAGGATTACATGCCCCTCTCTCAGAAGTTCTGTTACTAAGGGGATAAGGGACCCGGTTCGCGCGTCGACCAGAGAGGCCTTCCCTTCATGGTGGACGATCAGGGTGCCCGGCGCCCTTCCGGCCTGCTCTCTGGGGATAAACAGTACAGAGGGGACGCGGTCACCCTCACTCCGTCGCCCGATGAGCAGGCGCTCCATGGTAAAATCCGGGTGCTCTGTTATCCCCCTACCCTCGACGACGAGTGAGGAGACATCTGGGAGCTCCGCGCCCAGCGAGTGGCTTAGGGCGACCCCAAACACCTCGCGGAACCGCCTGAGCCCCTCCCGATCCCCGGGCTTCAGACCATCCAGTTGCTTTTCAGCGCTCTCAATCAGGTATCGTGTCAGCCCGGAGGCGTCGACGGCGCCCTGTGGACGCTCAACATCGTAAAACACCAGGAGGTCTTCTCGCCCCTCGACTGAGAAAGGCCTCTCCTTGAGCCGATCCTCGTCCGTGATTCCCAGAAGCCAACGGCCGAACCAGGCGTAGACGGCCTCCCTGCTGGCCGTATTATAGTTGTGTGGGGCATCGAACTGTACACATTGAACCCTTTCCTCAGCATCGAAGAGCCGATAGACACTGCGAATCATGGGATACTCCACGTGCGGGTTTTCGCGGGTCCAGTCGCCGGTGGCTGAGACCAGGAGCAGTGGCCTCGGAGCCATGAGCGCCGCGATCTCCACGTTGAAGGTATCGATTCGCAGGCTGGGGCTGTTCTCGCAGAGGCATCCTCCCTGAAAGTTGGCGGAGACCATGTTAACCGGCGCCGCCACCTTGACTCGGTCATCCACGGCCATCAGCATGAAGGTCTGGGTTCCGCCGCCCGAAGCCCCGGTGCAGCCGATGCGGTCTGGATCCACCTGCTCCAGGGAGGTCAGGAAGTCCACCGAGCGTATGCTGTTCCAGAGCTGCAGGCCCATTAGGCTGATCCCCCATAGGGCCTCGCGCTCTCCCCCGAAACGGTGGCTTACCTGGACGCTGTCGTTGTACCCCACCATGTCATAGGAGAAGGCCACGTAACCCTGCCTCGCGAAGCTTATGCATCGACCCGGCACGGAGGCCCGATCCGAGTTCTCCAGACGCCCGCTCTTCCAGTGGCCGTGAGGGCAGAGAACGCCCGGAAAGGGCCCCTGCCCATCCCTTGGGCGGTAGAGGTTGCCGGTAACGAAGAACCCCGGGTAACTTTCGAAATAGACCTTCTCGACGGTGTACCCTTCCCGCTCAACCCGGCCAAAGATCCTCGCATTGAGCGGCGCCTTTTCAGGCGTCGGCCAGAGGCCGTTACTGACCAAGATTTGGCGGCGCAGGTACTCAGCTCGCTTGAGCCATTCCTCCCTCGACCGATAGACCGGAAAGTCAAAACGCATTTTTCCATGACGCACCTCCCTGAGCCTCCGGTCGTCAGGGGGCCCACCCTTATCACCGAAGACCCGCATTAACTCAAGACCCCTCGCGGTGCAACCAGAATCTCGGCTCATCATTCCACCCTAGGCAATATGCATATTAACACGTTGGAATAGGATTTATAGGCATTCCCGGATACTGTGGAGAACGGAGAGGATTGGCTTGGAGGAGGGGAAACTTTCCCCGAAGGAGAGGGAAGTTTATGAGAGGCTGAGGGAGGTCAGGGACCCCGAGTTCGGCTTCTCCATCGTGGAGGCGAACATGATCGACGAGGTCAAGGTCGAGGGGAAGAAGGCCAGGGTCCTCTTCCACCTGACGGCGCCCTTCTGCCCCCCACCCTTCGCCCTCCAGATGGGCCGAGACATCAAGAGGCGGGCGGGGGAGGTCCCGGGCATAGAGGAGGTCGAAGTCGAGGTGAAGGGGCACGTCCAGGCCCGCCAGATCAACGAGGCCCTGAGGAAGGCCTAGGTCGAGGCTCTCCTTAAAATCACCGTGCGTACCCTGTCTCGGTTCCCAGGGGCCTCATCCCAGTGAGAAACAAGCTTTAAGGGAGTTCTAGGCTACTACGGTAGCCAACGGGTGTGAGTGATGACATGGTTCTCTTTGACGACCGGGGCACGCCCCATGACGACCGGCTCATAGAGCGACTGAACGGGATCGCCCTGGGCATCCGGAGGGACATCCTCACCATGACCACCAGGGCCGGCTCCGGCCACCCCGGGGGCTCCCTCTCATCAGCCGACATCATCACCGCCCTCTACTTCCACCAGATGAGGCACGACCCCGAGAACCCCCGGTGGGAGGGCCGCGACCGCTTCGTCCTCTCCAAGGGCCACGGCTGCCCAGCCCTCTACGCCGCCCTGGCCAGGGCCGGGTACTTCCCCAGGGAGGCCCTCTGGACCCTCCGGAGGCTGGGGAGCATCCTCCAGGGCCACCCGGACATGTTGAGGACGCCGGGGCTGGAGGCCTCCACGGGGAACCTGGGCCAGGGCCTCTCCATCGGCATCGGCATGGCCCTCGCGGGGAGGCTGGACCGGAGGGACTACCGCGTGTACGTCCTGCTGGGGGACGGGGAGTGTGACGAGGGCCAGGTCTGGGAGGCGGCCATGGCGGCGGCCCACTACCGAGTCGACAGCCTGACGGCCATCGTCGACCTGAACGGCATCCAGCTCGACGGCTTCACCCGGGACATCATGAACCTGGAGCCGGTGGCCGAGAAGTGGCGGGCCTTCGGGTGGCACGTCATCGAGGTCGACGGCCACGACATGAGGGAGGTCCTGGACGCCCTCGACCTGGCCGGGAATGTTAAGCGCAGGCCCACGGTGATCGTCGCCCACACCGTCAAGGGGAAGGGCGTCTCCTTCATGGAGAACCAGGTCAAATACCACGGCGAGGCCCTGACCGAGGACCAGCTGAAGGCGGCTTTAGAGGAGCTCGGTGAGGGGGGCGAAGGAGATGGCTGAGAAGATGTCCACTCGGGACGCGTACGGCAGGGCCCTGGTGGAGCTGGGGAGGACGAACCCGGACATCGTGGTCTTGGACGCCGACCTCTCCACGTCCACCCGGACCGGCTGGTTTGCTAAGGAGTTCCCCGACCGGTTCTTCAACTTCGGCATCGCCGAGGCCAACATGGTCTCCGCCGCCGCCGGCCTCGCCTCATGCGGGAAGATCCCCTTCGCCAGCACCTTCGCCGTCTTCGCCACGGGCCGGATGTACAACCAGTTCCGGACCTCCGTCGCCTACGCCAACCTCAACGTGAAGGTCGTGGCCACCCACGGCGGGATCAGCGTCGGGGCCGACGGCCCCACCCACCAGTGCGTCGAGGACGTGGCCCTCATGCGGGCCCTCCCCAACACCACGGTCCTGGTCCCCTCCGACGCCGTCCAGACCGACGCCGCCGTGAGGGCCTGCGTGGAGCACCTGGGCCCCCTCTACATGAGGCTCGGCAGGCCGGCCGTGCCCCTGGTCTACGAGAAAGGGTACGGGTGGAGGGGGGAGCCCCTGAGGTTCAGGGTGGGCGGGAGCGTGACCCTGAGGGAGGGCGGGGACGTGGCCATCATGGCCATGGGCTGCATGGTCCACGAGGCCCTGGAGGCCGCCGGGGAGCTGGCGAGGAGGGGCATCGAGACCACGGTCATCGACCTCTACTCCGTCAAGCCCATCGACGAGGAGGCCATCGTGAGGGCCGCCGAGGAGACGGGCGCCGTGGTGACGGCCGAGGAGCACAACCTCCCGGGTGGACTGGGGGGCGCGGTGGCCGAGGTGCTGGTGGAGACCGTCCCCGTCCCGGTGGTGAGGGTCGGCATCCGCGACTCCTTCTGCGAGTCGGGCCCCCCCGAGGAGCTCTTCGCCAAGTACGGCCTCACCGTCCCCGACATCGTGAGGGCCGCGGAGAAGGCGGTGGCCAGAAAGAAGTAGCCTCAGAAAGGCTTTGGAGTGGGCGCGGGGGTTGGGGGCCTCGTTGAAGATCGTCCCGTCCCTGCTGTCGGCCGACTTCAGCCGGCTGGGCGACGAGGTGAGGAGGGTCGAGGAGGCCGGGGCGGACATGATCCACTTCGACGTCATGGACGGCCGGTTCGTGCCGAACATCACCTTCGGGCCCCTGGTGGTGGAGGCCCTCAGGGGCAAGACCCGGCTCCCCTTCGACGTACACCTCATGATTGAGGACCCGGACCGTTTTGTCCGCCGGTTCGCCGAGGCGGGGGCCGACATCCTGACCGTCCACGCCGAGGCCACCACCAACCTCCGGCGGACCGTGGAGAACGTCAGGGCGCAGGGAGTCAAGGCTGGTGTCTCCCTGAACCCCGACACCCCCCTCCGGGCCGTTGAGGGCGTCCTCAGCGGCCTTGACTTGGTGCTGATCATGACGGTCAGACCGGGCTTCGGGGGTCAAGACTTCATCCCGGCCACCCTGCCCAAGATCAGGAGCCTCCGGAGGATGGTCGAGGAGCGCGGCCTGGCGGTGGACATCGAGGTGGACGGCGGGATCAACGTGGAAACGGCGCCCCTGGTGGTGGAGGCCGGGGCCAACGTCCTCGTGGCCGGAACCGCCATCTTCGGCCAACCGGACTTCAGGCGGGTCATCCGAAACCTCAGAAGGGCCGTCGCCGCAGTGAAGCGAACTTAGGCGGCATTTGCCTTCAGCAGGAGCTCTTGGAACAACCGGTTAACTTCAGCGCGCTTTGGGGGAAAACTTTATGAGGAAGAGACTTGAGTTGAAATAGGCGATGAACATGGAATTAGAAGAGATTAAACGCAAAATTATTCCCTTACTGAGACGCTTCGATGTGAAAAAGGCAGCCTTTTTCGGCTCTTTCGTCAGGGGAGAGGAAAAAGAAGATAGCGATATAGACCTCCTTGTTGAATTTAAAGGGGAGAAAAGCCTGCTTGACTTAGTTGGACTAAAAATAGAGTTGGAAGAGCTTTTAGGAAGGAAAGTTGACGTTTTGACCTACGGTTCTCTGCACCCACTGCTTAAAGATAGAATTTTACAGGAACAAAAAGTGATTTTATGAAAAAAGACCCAAAAATCTTCATCGAACACATTTTAGAAAGCATAAAGGATATAGAGGAATATATTAAAGGGATCAAAAAGGATGAGTTCTTGAGTTCAAGGAAAACTCAAGATGCCGTCATCAGAAGAATTGAGATTATTGGAGAGGCCGTTAAAAACATTCCAGATGAAATAAAGGGAAAATACCCGGACATTCCTTGGAAGAGGATAGCTGGAATGAGAGATGTTTTAATCCATGAATATTTTGGTGTTGATTTGGAGCTAACATGGAGGGTTGCCAAAAAAGAGATGGCTGACCTAAAGATCAAAATAATCAAAATAAAGGAAGAGTTAGAGAGTTAGAGAGAAAATAGATTAACCCCATTCTGAGTTCTCATTAAAAATTCTGTGAAAAATGCCTTGGCTTATGCCAGAGTTTCAACTAAAGAGCAGGCTGAGAAGGGGCTTATCCATTCCGGCGCAATAAGCCTATCAGACTAAACTTCACTTTAAGACGGCATCTATTGAGGGAGAAGAGCTAAGGCCCTTCAGAGGCCTGTAGCGCGTGTTTCAGGGTCGTCTCTAGGGCCCTGACCATGCGGTCGGCCGGGGACGAGGCCAAGCGATTCTTAAATTCTTATATTGGGATACCGTAGAAGTGAAGTGGAAACCCTGCGCGAAGATCACGACTCAAGAAGTAACAGCGTTAATGCGTTTTCCTTCGGGTCCAAACCACAAGTCTTTTTATCACCGGGCCCTTTCTCGTCCCTAAGGCTGAAGGAGGAGGGTCGTTGCCCCGGCTGTTTGACTCCCTGAGGGTTGGCCGGCTGGAGCTGAGGAACCGCATCGTCATGCCCCCCATGGCCACGGGGCTGGCCGGGAGGCGGGGGGAGGTGACCCCGGGGCTGATCGACCACTACGTGGAGAGGGCGGAGGGGCCGGGCCTCGTCATCGTCGAGCACTCCTACGTAGACGTGGGAGGGAGGCTTGGGCCTCGGCAGCTCGGGGTCTACGACGACAGGCTGGTTCCCGGCCTGGCGCGGCTGGCCGACGCTGTCCACGGTCGGGGAACGCCCATAGCCCTCCAGATCAACCACGCCGGCCGGAAGACGACATCCCAGGCCTGCGGGAGACAACCGGTCGCCCCCTCGCCCATCCCCTCTCCGGAGGGAGAAGCACCTAGGGAACTCGGGAGCGGCGAGGTGAGGGAATTGGTGGAGCGGTTTTGTGATGCCGCCCGTAGGGTGGTGGAGGCCGGTTTCGACGCGGTGGAGGTGCACGGCGCCCACGGTTTCCTCCTGAACCAGTTCGTCTCCCCCCTGAGCAACCGGCGGTCCGACGAGTACGGGGGAAGCCCGGAGAAGCGGATGCGGTTCCCCCTCCAGGTCATAGCCCGGATAAGGGAGAGGATCGGCGGGGACTTCCCCCTCCTCTACCGGCTGGGCGCCGACGACATGACCCCCGGCGGGCTCACCATCGAGGACAGCAAGGCCTTCGCCCGGAGGCTGGTCGAGGCCGGCGTGAACCTCATAGACGTCTCCGGCGGGCTGTGCGGCTCGAGGCCCCCCGGCCTCTCGGGCCCCGGCTACTTCGTTCCCCAGGCGGAGGCCATAAAGCGGGCGGTGGGCGTGCCGGTGGTCGGGGTGGGCGGGATAACCAGCCCCGAGTTCGCCGACGAGGTCATCCGGGAGGGCCTGGTGGACCTGGTGGCCGTCGGGAGGGCCCTGCTCGAAGACCCGAGGTGGGCGGTGAAGGCCCTCCAGGCGCTCAGGGCCTAGCCTCTCCGTAAACTCGGTTAGACTGAGGACAAGGAGGCTATTTCATGTACTTCCTCAGGGCCGTTTCGACGTCGAGCCCTTCGTGGACGATGCCGCAGATGACCCGGACCATCTGGGTGGGGTTCTCGTGTTGGAAGACGTTCCTCCCGGTGGCGGCGCCGGCCCCTCCGGCCTGGACCGAGTCGTAGACCATCTGGCAGAACTCCTCGTCGGTCTCCGTCTTCGGGCCCCCGGCCATGACGACCGGGACCGGGCAGCCCCGGACCACATCCCGGAAGGTGTCGACGCTCCCCGTGTAGTTGGTCTTGACGATGTCCGCCCCCAGCTCGGCCCCGACGCGGGCGGCGTGCCTCACCACCTCCACGTCGTACTGGTCCCGGATCTTCCTCCCCCGCGGGTACATCATGGCCACCAGGGGCACCCCCCACTCCCCGCAGGTCCGGGCCGTCGCCCCGAGGGTCCTCAGCTGCTCCGGCTCGGTCTCGGAGCCCACGTTGATGTGGATCGAGACGGCGTCGGCCCCCAGCTTGATCGCCTCCTCCACCTCGGCCACGGTCACCTTGTTGTCCGGGTCCGGACCCAGAACCGTGCTGCCCGAGAGGTGCATGATGAGGCCGATGTCCCTCCCGTAGCCCCGGTACCCGGCCTGGATGATGCCCTTGTGGAGAAGGACCGCGTTGGCGCCCCCCTCAGCCACCCGGTTCACGATCTCCCTCATATCATACAGCCCCTTCACGGGACCCATCGTGATCCCGTGGTCCATGGGGACGACCACCGTCCTCCGCGTGTTCCGGTTCACGACCCGGTCCAGCCTTATCCTCTTCCCGGTCTCCGTCAATGCCTATGCCTCCCTAGGCTCAAAGGGAATTAGTTAAGAGGGGTTTAAAGACGTTTGCCTCCTCAACCCTCCTAGGGACAACATAAAAGGAATCGGAGACGGGATGTCGGGGATAGTCTTAAACCGGTGAAGTTTCCATAAGTGAAGTGGAGCCGAGATGGAGAAGTTCAAGCCCCTCCTCCACTACATCGAGGTCAACCTCCACGCCATCCTCGCCGAGAACGAGGGCCACCTGGCCACCTGGAACACTGCCAGTCTTCTGGCCACCGGTGACAATCTCCTCAGGCTCGCCCGGAGGACGTACCCCCAGCTCGCCGAGGTGGAGCACCGGGTCCTCCACCACTCCATCCGGGACGCCGGCCTGGGGATGAGGATGCGGGCCTTGGAGGTTCAGGGGAGGGGGCTGGAGGAGGGGGACAAGGAGTACTTCCGGGAGGTCCACCAGGCCCTCAAGAACATATGCGACAAGATCGGGACGGGCGAGTACTACCGGGCCCTCCTCGAGGTCCGAGAATCCAGGCTGGCCCAGCCGACCGAGACGCGGCCCGAGAAGCGCTCCTGACGCCGGCCACGTGACCGACCGAAAACTTTTTTATTTCTGTGTCGCCGCCAGCTCGGAGACTATCTTTTCTCTCGTGAGGGAGAACTGCGCCGGGAGCTGTTCCGGGGGCATCTCCGCCGCCAGATACCCTGAAAACGCCCTCCGGTAGAGGTCCGAATTGGAGGAGAGCCGAGTCGCGTACTCGGCGACGTGCCGCCCACCCACCCTGGACTCCTCCGGCAGCACCCCCTCGTCGTGGGGGACCGCCACGCCCGCGTCGACGACCCCCTTCAGGGCGGCGAAGACCCGTGCCCCCCGGGAGGGTGACTGCAACCCGGCGTCCAGGATGGCCTCCTTTATGCCCTTGGCCACCGCCCTGTATCCGCAGAGGAGCCCGGTCAGGTAGGCCGCGGGGATGTTTCCGCAGCCCCCCCGCCAGCCGTAGGTCTTCACCAGCTCACGGGAGTGGGCGGAGACCAGGGTCTCGTCGCCCCTCACCCTGGCCTCGACGACCTGGACGGTCATGTGCCTCAGGGTCTTCCGGGCCACCAGCCGGGGCTGCCCCGACATAACCAGGCGCCTCCTCAGCCGGTAATCCGTCCTCCTCTCCCTCCGCCTGCGAAAGGGGACACGGTAGCCGGGGCCCCTCGCCATCAGCGCCTCCTCCAGAGGTCGTGAGCCTTCGCGTAGCGCTCCATGTCCGCCGTCGACTCGAAGGCCCCGCTCCCCGCCATGTCGTAGAGGTGGCGGTAGGTGCTCTGGGTGACCACCCGGTCAGCCTTCCACTCGCGGAGGCTCTTCCTCAACGCGCGGATCTTCTTCATCCAGGCCTCCTTCTTGGAGACCTGCGCCCCAGCCGACCCGCTCCTCCCCCCCGGCCCCCTCCCTCGACCCTTCTTTTTCTTCTCCCTCAAGACGCGGGCGCGGGCGCGGCTCACCCCCTCCTCGGGACGGGCCCGGATGGCCCCCTCGTGGATCAGCCTCCTGATCTCCTCCCGGGTGATGGCCGCATCCACCTCGTCCACCCGCTCAGGGTCGATCCACATCCGGTTCTCCCCCGCCTTGAGGATGTCGGCGGCCAGTCGGCGCTGGCTTTTGAGGCTCAGCCTTCCTCGCCTCCCTCGGCCCTCTGGCCTTCGGCCTCCTCCGGCTCTCTCTCCTCCCTCGGGTTCAGGATGCGGATGCCCCTTTCCTTGGCTCTGGCCGAGATATCCAATCGCTTCCTCTCGCCGACCGTGTGGGCGATCCTCGCGGCCTGGGTCTCAGGGTCCACTCCCTCGACGTCGTCCACGCTGTGAACCAGGACTTCCCCATACCCCGAGGGATGAAGCCCCCTCGCTCCCCTTGGGCCGCGGTATCCCGCCCCCGGGGACCTAGGCCATCCCTTTACGCTCTTCCTCATCTTGCTGTCTACGCCCCGCGGTTTCCTCCAGCTCGGCTTCAGCCGTTTGTAACGCCAGCTCTCCTCTCGTCTAAAATCGGGCTTCTTGGCCTTGACGCGCTCCCGCACCTTCAGCGCCTGCCCTCGGTCGGGCCTCTCCGGCCTTTCCTTCTCGTCCGCCTGACCCACCCGCTCCCACGCCCCCTATACGACCTTCCTCTTTCTCAGGTTTTTGCTTCTGCACCGCCGGCAGTTGGTGGCGGTCAGCGCGTTTCTGGCTCCGCACTCTCTGCAGATCTTCATATCGAAGTAGTGTTGCCTGGCGAACCGCCTCTTGTCCGCGGGGAGCATCCCTTTCCCCTCTCCAACCGCCTTCTCGAACACGTAGATCCCGTCGAGGAACCCGGGGCTTGCGGCCCTGCCGTGGAGGGAGAGCCCCCGCGTCCCCGTGACCCGTTGTATGTTCGCCGCGGTCTGAGCCACCGCCTCCTTGTCGGCCCCCCTGACGATCAGCTGGTCACCGGCCACCTCGACCTCAACGCCCTTCAGGACCCGCGCGTACCTGGGGTGCTTCTCCCCGAGGAAGTTGCTTATGCGAACCCTGTCCCCATCCACCTGGACCGTGATCGGAAAGTGCTTGTAGTGGATGAACAGACGGTAGGTGAAGCCCTGGGTGACGCCCAGAATCATGTTCTGGATGCGGGAGCGTATTACCCCCACCAGGGCCGTCTCCCTCTTGCGGGGCCAGCTGGCCTGAACCTTAACCGCGCGGCCCTCCAGCCGAAGGGACACAGGAGCGTGGGAGAAGTCCCCCGTCAACGTCCCCCTCTCGCCCTCCACCGTGACGGCCCTCCCCTCCACCCCCACCTTCACGTTCTCCGGAACATCCACCGACTGTATCTCCTCCGGGCTGCGCACCTCGGCACCCCCTAGTAGATGAAGGCGAGGAGGCGCCCGCCGACCTTCTTCCCCTTGGCTTCCCGGTGGGACATCACACCCTGGGAGGAGGAGATCACGAGGAGGCCGACGTCTCTGGAGGGGAGGAAGCGCTTTTCCCACACTTCAATTTCGCCCGTCCTCACCGGGTAGTGGGGCTTCACGGCGCCGCACCGGTTTATTCGCCCGAGGAGCTGCACCCGGAACTTCCCCGAGCGGCCGTCGTCCACGAACTCGAACTCGCCTATGTAGCCGTTCAGCTGCATAACCCTCAGGACCCGGCCCAGGAGCCTGGAGGCCGGGCTGATCACGCACTCGGGCTTGTTCCGAAACTCGTTGTTCTTTATGGTGGTCAGCCCGTTGGCGAGGGTGTCCATCGTGGTCAACGCCTTCATCCTCCTACTGGTACTTCCGGAAGCCCAGCTGCCTGGCGACCTCCCGGAAGCACCGGCGACACAGGTTGAGCCCGTACCGGCGGATGACCGCCTCGTAGCTTCCGCACCGCTTGCACGGCCGGCTGCCCTTGCCGTACTTTCGCTCCTTCGCTGGTTTTTGCTTCAACGCGTGGGTCACTCTGAGACATTAACCTTAAACTCGTCCCTGATAAACCCTATGCCCTCGTCGCGTCTCAGCCGGTGTTTCGTTCCAACCCTGGACCTGGCTCGGCGCCGTCGCCCAACCCGGTATCCGGGCCTGCCCAGGGTAACGGAGACATCCATGCCGTGGATCCCGAGTTCCGGAACGTACTTGACACCGTGGATCTCTATGTGCTCCTTGATGCCGAAGGAGAAGTTACCCTCCCTGTCGAAGCAGTGTTCCGCGAGCTTGTTGTCGACGGCCTGGAGGGCCCTCCGGAGGAAGCCCCCTGCACGCTCTCCTCGAAGGGTCACCAGGCAGGCTATGGGTTCGCCCCTTCTGATGCCGAAGTCCCGTATGGTTTTTTTGGCCTTTCGCCTGGAGGGCCTCTGTCCAGTCAGCTCCTCGAGGATCTTCGCCGCGTTTTCTAGGGGTTCCCCAGACCTGCCCTCGGAGATGTTGACCGTTACCTTCTCGATTCTCGGCTTGAGCACGGGGTTCTCGTGCTTCTCCTCGTGAACATCCTCGCCGGGCAATCAGTCCACCTCCGGGAGGGATATGCATGGCTGGGCGTCGCCGACCACGAACGTGAAGCCCAGGGTTGTCTGGAACTGTCTCCCCTTCTCATCCTCGATGGTGACGATCGATTCTCTGCGTTTCTGCCCCTTCTCTTCTTCCAGGACGACGACTCTGCCGTGTCTGCCCGCGTTCTTTCCTCCGGTGACGATCACGGGGGCGCCCTTGGACATCCTCATGTGTCCGAGGACCTCGTGGGCGGGGACCCCGACCTTCAGCGTGTCCAAGACCTTGTAGATGTCCTCCTCCGGCTTCTGCGGGTCCTTCACCTCGATGAGCGTGTTTCCACCGTCGTGGAGGTTGAGCTGGACGTGGCCGTCCTTGACGAGGCTCTTACCCTCGATTTTACATAGCTTGAAACCCGTCTCATCTTTCCCTATGGGGTGGAGGGTCAGCCCCTTCCGAGAGGGGAGGACCCGGTATGCCCTTTCGATCTCGGGTATGAGGACGACATCCATCAGGCCGACAGGGAACCGTTCCTCCCTCTGGGGCCGGCCGTCGACCCATATCTTCCCCTGGGAGACGACCATTTTGGCCTCCCGCCGCGTCTTTGCGAAGCCCAGGATTTCCCGGACGATGAGCAGGAGGGGAATGCAGCTGGAGACCGGGTGGGCGCCCGGCACGGGTTTGGTGGTCCAGATGAGTTCCTTCCGGTGTATGGGCCAGGAACTCGGCGCCGGCTTTCGCTTCAGGTGCTTCTTTTCACCCTTCCTTCCCAACATTCTCCCCTCCAGGTCCCGCCTCGGCCCTCCCCTTTTCCTTCGCCTTCCTCCCTCCCCGCCTCCTCCGGGGAGTCTCTGCCCCCTTCTCCCCCGGTGGCTTGACTTCTTTCCCGGCGCCCTTCCGCTGTAGAGCCTTCTTTCGCCACTCGTCGTCGAGGTTTAGGCCGGTGATCACCACCTTGGAGGGGTGGATGGAGACGGGCACAGAGGTTCCGTCGACCCTCTCCCGGGTCACCCCCTCAACCGTGATCCGGTAGTTCCCCCGGTCAACCCTGAGGACCTTCCCCTCGAAGCCCCTGAAGTCCCCCCTCGTTATCTGAACGGTGTCACCCTTCCTCACCGGAACCGACCGGGTGTTGTGGGTTGCCCTGAGCCCGGGCGAGAGGGGTGAGGAGAACCGTCTGTACCTCTCGTGGTGGGGGGCTTGGTACAGCCTTTTTCGCTGCTTTCCTGGCTTGGTGGTCTTCAAGGCTTCGCCTCCTACACGATGATCCTCGAGGCGCTCGCTATCCTGGGCCACCGTTCGGCCGCCTCGCCCGCCACGGGCCCACGGATCTCTGAGCCCTGCATCTCCCCCTCCGTGGTGATTATGACGGCCGCGTTGTCCTCGAACTGGACCCAGTCTCCGCTGCTGCGCTGGTAGGGCTTCTTCTGGCGGACGATGACCGCCCGGAAGATCTTCCTCCTCATGTCGGGACTCCCACTTTTCACCGAGACCGCCACCATGTCTCCGACGGCCGCCGAGGGCACCCGCCTCAGCCTCCCCTTGTATCCCACCACTTGGATGATCCTCAGTGCCCTCGCCCCGCTGTTGTCGACACACCGGACGACGGAGCCCACGGGCAGGCCCCGCGAGACCTTGTGCTTCTGCCCGAGCATCCCCTTGGCCATGAGGGGGTGGGCCCTAGCCCTGGCTGCCACCTCGGCTCCCCTCCAGTCTCTCCACCACGACGAAGGAGACGGTCTTGCTCAGGGGTCGGCACTCCGCGATCCTCACCCGGTCCCCCTCCTTGGCGTCCATGCACGGGGGGTTGTGGGCCGATATGTGGCTGTGTCTCCTCTCGTAACGCTTGAACTTCGGGACGTAGTTGAGGTAGTCCCGCCGCACGACGACCGTCTTCTCCATCTTGTCGCTGACGACGACCCCCTCCAGCGCGCGCCCCCGCGTGGGGAGGGCCCCGTGGAAGGGGCAGTTCCGGTCGCTGCAGGCCCTTCGAGGCCTCTTGGGGGAGGCGGCCACGCTCACCACCGCCTCCTAACCGGCTTCTTAACCCGGTCTTCAGGCCTGCCGACGATCACCTTTCCGTCGATCTCCACGATAGTTCCGTCGGGCATGGTGAAGTGGAAGACGGCCGCCTCCTTGACCACGGTCTTCCTCCCCTTCTCGTCCACGATCACCAGGGTGTTGCGGGTCTCGTCGACCACCCTGCCCTCGATCCCGACGTAGCCGCGGTGGGGGCTCCCGGCGACCCTGACGTGAAGCCCGATAAGCTCCTGTTGGACGACCTGAGGCGTGACCCTCATGGCTTCCCTCCCCCCGTCTTCAGCGTCCCCTCCCTCTCCACCGTAAGGATGCGGGCGATGGTCTTCCGGATCTCCCAGATCCTGGAGGGCTTTTCAACGGCCCCACCAGCCTCCACCATGGTTCTGAGCTGCAGGAGTTCCGCCCTCAGCTCCCGGAGGTTCCTTCCGCGCTCCTCAGGGGACATGTCCCGGATGTCCCTCACCCTCAAGATGGGCACGCTACTCCCCCGCCTCCGCCTTCTCCGCCTTCTCCGCCTTCTCTTCCTCTTCTTCCTCCTCTTTTTTGGCCTCCTCGCCCTTCTGCTCCTCGGCCTCCTCCGGCTTCTCCTCGACTATGGAGGCCTGGTCGGGGAACACCGCGTCTGGGGGCATG
>Ga0315314_1001679_pt1 | contig 19334 bp, 19 predicted proteins | sample TDP9_MG_FD_203631 | JGI IMG/M metagenome (GOLD analysis project Ga0315314, IMG submission 203631) | Freshwater sediment microbial communities from Lake Towuti, South Sulawesi, Indonesia - TDP9 | ecosystem: Environmental > Aquatic > Freshwater > Lake > Sediment | place: Indonesia: South Sulawesi... | reverse complement strand
TCGTCCCAATTATTTTCTGGCATTTTCTATAACCTCTTAATATCTCTTATTATCAAAATGTCTTAAACTAGCTTTTTACTTTATAAACTTCTATGAAGACATTCTACCCAAGCCGGTTGGCGTTATGTTTGTTGGCTGCTGTGAGGCGTGCAACCTTAATATTAGGCTTTAACATGTAGCATCGTGGTGAGGTCGAAGTTGGTTGAAGGCGTTGCCGATAGCTCTTTGGTGACGGCTGAGGAGATCCTTAACTACGCTGAGGAGGAGTTTGAGAAGGCTATGAAAACAAAGGACATGCTGCTTTACAGGAATGCCTTAGATAAGGCCTTCTTATCGATGATTGTTTCCGTGAACTCTTTCATCAACAGGAAGCTAAACGTAACGCCTAAATCACATGTTGAGCGCAGGTCTCTACTAAGGAAAATGGACAGAGAAGACCTTAGAGCCCTCTACAGCGACGTGATGAGGACACTGCATGACGAAGCCTTCTATGAGGGAGTCTACAACCCAGAAGAAGCCAAGTATGCCATCACATTAGTTAAGAAGATGCTCGAAGAATTTAAGAAGAGCTGACTCAAGCTTGATAAGTGCAGAGCAGAGGAAGCCTTCTTCAGGCTTCTGGACGTATATGTGTGATCTAAGGAATTTGTTACGCTCAGTTATCATGCTGGAAATTTAAGTGAAGCCTGAGAACAAGCAGATTTTTAAATAGGTAAATGCTGTAGTTCAAAGACATGAGAGGCATAGAAAAGGTACTAGTAACGGGTGGAGCGGGCTTCATCGGCTCCCACACCGTTGATCTTTTAATCGAGCACGATTACCACGTGACCCTGCTCGACAACCTCGAGCCCCAAGTCCACGGAAAAAGCATGGAGATTCCAGATTGTGTCAACGAAAACGTAGCCTTCATCCACGGTGATGTGCGAGATCGAGAACTTTTGAAGAAGGTTACAAAGGAGACCGACGCAATAATCCACTTAGCAGCCGTAGTTGGTGTAGGACAATCGATGTATCAAATGGAGCGTTACGTGGATGTTAACACCAAGGGCACAGCTAACCTAATCGACGTTCTGGTTAACGCGGAAAACAATGTGAAGAAGCTCATCGTGGCTTCCTCCATGAGCATCTATGGCGAGGGAAAATATCGCTGTGAGATGTGCGCCTCGACCCTTTACCCTGGACTGCGTGGCAAGGAGCAACTTGAAAGTCGGCAATGGGACCATCTGTGTCCGATTTGCAGCTCAAAATTGACACCCATGCCGACGGATGAAGAAAAGCCCCTGATGCCAACGTCTATATACGCCATGACAAAGAGACACCAGGAGGAGATGTGCCTCTTGGCGGGGAAAACGTATGGTGTTCCAACGGTCGCGCTCAGATATTTCAACGCCTACGGTTCGAGACAAGCCCTTTCTAACCCGTACACAGGATGCGCCGCCATCTTCACAAGCCGCATACTCAACAACAAACAACCATACATCTTCGAAGACGGAAACCAAACGAGAGACTTCATCCATGTAAAAGACGTGGCCGAAGCAAACCTGAACGCACTCGAACACAGCGGTGCAGACTACGTAGCAGTGAACATTGGAACTGGAAAGCCCGTATCAATCAAAGAGCTGGCAGAAACCCTAATAAAACTGTACGATAAGCCCAGCCTCCAACCATATGTATCTAATGAATACCGAAAGGGTGACGTCCGACACTGCTACGCAGACATAGGCAAAGCACAAAAACTCTTAAACTTCAAACCAACCATCAGCCTCCGAAACGGCCTCAACGAAACAGCAGAATGGGCCAAAACCCACGGATGGGGCACCGCAGACCTGTTCGAAAAAGCACTAAAGGAGCTGAAAGAAAAAAACCTCGCAACTTAGTTTTCACAACTTTTAAACCTGTATCCTCTTTCTTCGAAGTCACACAATAATTTCATTAAACCGTCTCTGATTTCAGCTCCCAGATCGCCCTGATCTCCAAAAAACGTAGGGGGTATTGAAAACTACGGGTCCCGTAACAGGTGAAACACAAGCTGATGATTAAAGCAACTATACTTGCTACGTTTTTCCTTCTTTTTATTCCGCCCTGAACCATCTATCTTCTGTAGTCTCTTAAATGTAGAGTCGGAATTTCTTTATGGGCCTTCTCAAAAAGGATGTCGTCAGCGGTTAAGAGGGTCGCTCCAGTCTTCGCGGAGGACTCTACATACACGCTGTCATAGTATGTTGCGTCGTTCTTCACAGCCCACTCCAGAGCCTCTTCGTTTTCTTCGCCATCCAACTCGATGGAATCGATTCCAAGCCTCAAGAAGTAGGAAAACTTTTGCAAAGCCTCGTCCAGATTTATGAATCCCTGCTTAATGGCTTTCCATAGGGTGTTTCCAACCTCGTAAACCACCAGTTTTGGAGCCCTCAAATCAAGGGCCTCCCCAAGAAAATCCTCCAAAACCAGTCCCGCTTTGTCGGATAGGTCCTCAACCAACAGAAACCTAGATGCGACAGAGGCATCTATAACGTAAACCGTCAACGAGCTTCCCTCATCTCCCTTATGGTTTCGTTTATGAACCCCTTCGGAGCAACACGCTTCCCCTTCTTTAAGCCTTCTAGAAGCTTTTCAGCCGCACCCCTCCTCTCCTCCAACTCAACCCTCCGCCGAATAGCCTCCCTAATGTACTCAGACCAATTAATCCTAACCACACCCATCTTTCTTTTTAAATCCTCATCAACTTTAATCGTAACAGTATACAAGAGCATCACCAAAAGTAATAAATATAAATAATCTTTTTAAACATTACTAAAAATAATACACGAGTTTTCATGAGGCGCCTCCAAGGGGGTTAAAACGTTAGACTTAAACTAGTTCCTGCGGCGCTGATTTGGTTTACGTGCTGTTGTTACTAAACCCAGTACCTCAATCCTGAAAACTAGGGGAGGGGAGGTGAAATATAAGCCTAGGCTAATGGCTATGCCAAGGCTTTGATAAATTCTTTTTCGGTCAAGGTTTTGATTTCGGGTATTCTTTTAAAGTCCGCGTCATCACTGATTATGATTGACCCTTCAAAATATGCAGCGGCTGCTATGAAGGCATCAGCTATAGAGACGTTGTATTTACCTTTAAACTCGCCAGCCTTGACAGCGGCCTCTTCATCTATCTCAAGTTTTCTAAGATATATGGCGTACCTGAGCTCTTCGGTTCTGGTTTTGGCCAAATCGGGTCTTTTTTCCTGCAGATACTCGTAATAGATTTCCGTCAATGTAACTACGCTTATCGCCGCCTCTATTTTCCCAGCTTCAACCTTGGATAAGATTTCCTGAACCCCATCCCAACCTTCTTCTCTTGCGAATAGCTTAATCAAGGGCTTTGTGTCCAAAACAACCTTAGGCTTGATGGGTTCGCTTCTCAAATTCCCTTGTCCACTCCCTTCTCATAGCTTCAATGTCCTCCGAAGGCTTTCTGCCCCTGAACACTTCTTCATCCACACCAGCTAACTTCGATAACTTGGGCACAGGAATGATTTTGATCGCGTTTCCCTCACGAATAACCAAAAGTTTCTCGCCTTCCACTATTTTCAGTTCTCTTCTCAGCCTTGAAGGAATCGTTACTTGACCCTTCGAAGTGACGGTGACGGTTTCCACCAAGCCGATTCCACCTACAAAATGTAGAATATTCTACATTAATAATATGTCGGAAATTATTCCATTTGGCTACCATATACGCCCATTGCCTTACATCCTCCATAACATTGGAACGTTGGAACTGGAAAGCCATGTTCAATAAAAACTAGCTGAGCTACTGGTTAGGCCATACAATAAACCCAAGCTTTAGGGGTACATATCCAACGAATATCGTGAGGGAGAAGTACGCCACTGCTACGCAGACATAAAGAAAGCGGATGAGCTTAACTTTAAACCAGAGATAAGTCTAGAGGAAGGATTATCCGAATTGGCTGGATGACCTGAGACTCGCTGTTGGTGAGTAGTGGATCCCCTTCGAGAAAGTATTAAGAGAAAAACGCCTCGCGGGTTAAATTTATCGCAAGCCGTCCACAGTAGTAACGCTATAAGATATCAGCGTTCTGAGAACAGCCAGCAGTTATAGTGGGACGTAAAAATTTAAAGTACACGAATCCACAAATAATTGTTTAATGAGGAAGGCATTTTGAAGGTGCTGGTTTTAGGCTTCGATGGTGCTTCTCCAAGGCTGGTGGATAGTTGGATTGAGGACTTGCCAACCTTTAAGACGTTCAAAAAGCGGGGTATATTTGGTCAAACCATTCCTCCTATCCCAGCACAGACCCCTGTCGCCTGGACAACCTTCATGACCGGAAAGAACCCTGGCAAACACGGAATCTTCAGCTTCGCTGTAAGAAAAAGGGGATCGTATGAGAGGGAGATAATTAGGCCTGAGATGATTAAGTCTAAAACTTTATGGCGGATATTAAGCGAATACAACAAAAGGGTTGGCGTTATCAACGTTCCAATGTGCAACAAAGAGGATGTTCATGGTTTCATAATACCGGGCTTTCTATCAAAGAGCGAAGGTATTCCCCATCCGAGTGGCTTAAGCAGAAGGATTAAACAAAGATTTAAAATCGATAAACTCGTAGGAGACGTAGAAGCCAAGACTTTAGAGAGGGTTGAAAGCGACCCAGACTCCTTTTTCGAAAGGGTTAATCGAATAACCGACGAGATGGCTGAGGTCTCTCTTTACCTGCTACAAGAGGAAAAATGGGACTTTTTCATGAATGTCTTCATGGGCACAGATAGGATGCATCACTTCTTCTGGAGATATGTTGATAAAACCCATCCAGAACATGAGGAGAGCGAAGTTAGCAATTTAGTTAAAGACTTCTACATCAAAGCAGACGCAATAGTCATGGACTTCTTGAATTCTGTTGAAGAGGATACCATAGTTGTGGTTCTTTCAGATCACGGGTTCTGCCCGATCCATAAAGAGGTATTTGTCAACAATTACTTGGAAAAGCTCGGTTTTCTTAAGACGAAGAACGGAAAAATAGATACCGAAAAAAGCAAAGCCATTTCCTATGGCTACGGAGACATATGGCTAAACGTGAAAGGTCGAGAGCCCAACGGCCTAATCCAGATAGGCGAAGAATATGAAGCCACAAGAGATAAAATCATAGACGGGCTCATGAAAATCGAGATCGACAGCAAAAGTCCCTTCAAAGACGTTAAGAGAAGAGAAGAACTCTACTGGGGCAACCGCCTAAATGAAGCACCTGACCTGACCATCGTCTTTAACGTGGGTTGGCAAGCTGCAAGAAGACCAGAAATCACAGAGAAGAATGATTCCAACAGATACGTGAATGACAACCCAAGATGGAGCGGAGGACACGACGGAACCCACGACCCCAACGACGTCCCAGGAATCTTGGCCATCCTCGGACAAGGGATACCAAGCAAAAAAGAAGTAAGAGCCTACCTATGGGACATCGCCCCAACCATCCTAAATATCCTGAACATCCCAATCCCAAACGACATGGACGGAAACCCCCTACAACTTCGTGCAAAAAGAAGAGCGTTTTCATAAATATTTTCTATTTCATCGCGCTTATAGAATGGTGATGATCAGCGGGGAGAGCCGGAGCCAAAACTTAATTTTTCTCGTGGTTAACCTGTTAGATCAATGATTACATGAAGAAGGGTATGATTAAGGCTTGTTGAGCACTCTCTTAGCTATGGCTTCAACTTCACTGATGTACCTTTCGACCTTCTCAACCTCGTCTTTAAACTGTTCATAAGAAACGTCGCCGTCGTAGAAGCCTTGAAGGTGAAGGATCATCATCCTGGCATTAAACCTGTCGTATATGCCCAGCTCTTCGATTGTCCTCTCCCTCCCCTTAAGCTTCCACAACTTATTCCTACGATCCTTGTACGTTTCACCCGCGCCCAGCCCGTAGACCTCAAGCAACGCATCCGTGGACTTTAAGGTAGCGAGCCACGCCTTTTCACACGCATCCCTAAGCTTCATAACGTCGCCCCTCTTAACACTCTCCTCATATTCAACGGAGGCTGCCACCAAAGCCTTCCTCGCCTCACTTAGGTGGCCCTCAAAATCAACGTAGCGCACCAACCCCCACCGCTGTAATCTGAAGACCTCGCCAGATATATGCCTTTTTCTGTTCTCCATCAACGTCGCAACTACGCGGTATTCTTTCTTAACACAAGCGTTTTCAGGGAACCATGAGATGACCGCAACCTTTTAACATAGCTACACCATCATTCTTCTTGATAAATCATGGTCAAATACGTGAACATATCCATTCCAGAACCCCTATACAAACAACTCTCTAAGGCCTTGGAAGGAAGCGGCTACCGTAGCCCCACCGAATACATCGTTTACCTCATCCGAAAATTCCTACCAGAATTAGAGTCGGAGGATCGAGATAGGAGACTCGAAGCGTTAGGCTACAAATAACCAAATGATAATTAAGTGAAAAATCACTTACACAACACTTAAATATTACACTACGCATGTTTAGTGCCATAAGAACGAGTTCGATGGGTTCTATCGCGCGAGAGGTGGAAAAATAAATGGAGATGTTGGATAGCCTCGTCGAAAAAAGCGTTTACATCCTCCGCGAGGCAAACGCTCAGTTCAGGAAGCCCGCTGTTCTATGGAGCACAGGCAAAGACTCGACGACGATGCTAAGTTTATGTAGAGAATCGTTTTTTGGAGAAGTTCCCTTTCCAGTGGTACATTTGGACACGGGCTTCAAGTTTCCAGAGATTTACGATTTCCGTGATCGCATAGCCGAGGAATGGAACCTAAACCTTATAGTTGCTAGAAGCGAGTGGTTTGGCAAGGTATCGCCGAAGACGCACTCACGGTTTGAGTGCTGCACGAAACTGAAGACGGAGTGCTTAAAGCGTGCCATCAGAGAACACGGTTTCGATGCCATCATCGTCAGCATTCGCAGAGACGAGCACGGAATCCGCGGAAAAGAACGCTACATGAGCCCCAGAGATAAGGAGTTCCGTTGGAACGTTTATAGGAAGAAGGCTGGAGGAGATTCTGGAGTAGAAGCGTTGCAGGATGTCGAACTCAGCGGCTGGGGGATCTTCGCCACAGATTTTGGCCCAGACCTAGACCATGTGAGGGTCCATCCGTTGCTTCACTGGACCGAGAGAGATGTTTGGCGTTATGTTTTGGCGGAGAAGCTTCCCATAAACCCGCTGTATTTTTCAAGAAATGGTAAGCGGTATAGGAGTCTCGGATGTATGCCATGTACCGAACCCACCGCATCGAATGCTTCAACCATTGAGGAAATCGTAGCGGAGATAGAGACTACGAAGACTGATGAGAGGGCTGGAAGGGCTCAGGACAAGGAAAGCGCCCACATGATGGAAAGGCTGAGAACGCTAGGGTATATGTAGCATGGAATCCATTATTTTTCTGTGGGTTTTGGTTGGGCTGATAGCGCAGACGATAGACGGCGCTTTAGGCATGGCTTACGGTGTCACCTCATCCACGTTGCTGATTTCATCGGGGTTATCTCCCGCTATAGCGAGCGCCAGCGTCCACACAGCGGAAGTATTTACCACGATGGCTTCAGGCATTTCTCATTTGAGAATGGGCAACGTTGATAAGAGGCTTTTTAAAAAGCTTGTTTACTCAGGCGCCATAGCAGCTTTTTTAGGTGCGTATGTTTTAGTGAACCTTCCCCTATGGATAATTAAACCCATTGTCACCGTTTATCTTGGTGTTATGGGAACGCTTATCCTGCTTAGAGCATTCAACATCATAACTCTTCTAAGAAGGCTAAACACGTCTCTGCTGGCTTTTGTCGGAGGCTTCATGGACGCGATCGGCGGTGGCGGATGGGGTCCGATCGTAACCAGCACGTTGATGGCGGAAGGAAACAACCCGCAAAAAACAATAGGCTCTGTGAACACGGCTGAACTTTTTATAACCTGCACCCAAGTGATAACTTTCGTTTTCACTGTTGGGTTGAGCCACTAGCAAATCATTTTTGGACTGGTCATAGGCGGCGTTGCCGTTGCGCCGTTCGCGGCGTATCTTTGTAAAAAGTTGCCCTCCAAAACATTGATGGTTCTGGTTGGAGTTTTAGTCATAGTTTTGAGCTTGAGAACCTTGATTCTGATGTTGCCGTAAGATGAGCGGAATCGTGATTTTAGGCTCGATGGCTGGAACTCCGCATGGACAGAGCATTTCCGCACGAAAACTTCGGTACAGGGAGGTTAGTGGAAGAAGCCTTCAAAATTTAACCCTAAAAGCTTCCTCCTGAATATGAGGAACGATGCAACAACCAGTTAAACTGAATCCAATTCTTATCACTTCGTTTAGAACTTCAACGAATCTGGTGTGCCTCTAACGGAACCACGGGGCTCAATCGGGCTTTACACCTAGAAGTCTACGATAAATTTCGTAGACTTCGTCTCTAATTTCCTCGGGCATGGCGTTGTAGCTTTGAATACCGAAATAAAGGCTGTAGTCCCTTTTAAAGAGCCCCTCGGGGCTTCCGTCACAATCCCCATTGTTGTACTTCGATCTCCTTCTGAAACCCTGCAGAAACTCGTTATCTGGCGAATTTTCATGTGCGAGGAAGAGGGCTAACTCTTGCTCCTCCCTCCCGAGACCACTCCGGTCATAACCAAATGTATCATCACCGTTGAAGGCGGAGAAAAGATCGAGGCAATCTTTACTGAACATGTCGCGCCAAAACCCGATTTTACTAGGGTCAACGCCCAACGCTTTGATGAAAGCGTAGTTTCTGGCGCATTTTGAACAGTTACAACACCATCTGTACTCTTCGGCAATCGGATCCTCGCAGAAGCACGACATCTGATACTTCGCAAACTCAGGGAAGCCTTCATGGAGACACTTCATAACAGCGATCTCGTTTAATGGGCCAACCAAGCTGCCAACCCTCAAGGACCCGCCGGTTAGGAGGCGCGCTACAATGTCGAGCTGCTTCGTCCAGTGGCTGCTCTGGTCATAGCAGAAATTCGTTCTGAAACCCTCAGGGTTGATAATCTCATTATCGCAGCTGAATTCGTTTCCGTAAAAGAGGTATCTTGCCTTATGATGGAAGATGAATGGTAGGTAAATGAATAGGTAATACATTAGCTGATTCCCCCATCCTAGGGAGGTCTCCTCGATGCCCATATGTTTCGCATCATGGAAGAGACCTACCTCATGGGGGATTGTATAGTATTTGATGCCGAACTCGCGGTTAAGGTCTCGCAGAATCTTCGCCTTGTGCTTGTGCTCGTATGTGTTAGAAGGCTCGACGACGTTGATCAGGATGGGTTCCAAACCCAATTCTCTGCATAGGGCTAGTGACAGCAAGCTCTCTTTTCCCGAGGTGAAGGAGATGATCGCAGTCCTTTCTGGCTCAAAGCCCTTGCTCCATACGATAGGCTCTTGGGAGTTGAATACGAAATCCAGGTTATAGTAATGCCGTATGTAATCCACCGTCTTTTTGTTGTCCAAAACAGCGCCTGAGGGTAGGTCGGATATCATGCTCTTGAAAGAGAAAGAATCGAACATCGGAAGTCGTGTATCATAGATTACGCCCTTCTTCTTGAAGACCAGAGGAAGATAGTTTGTCGACATGAAGGCAATGTGATCGATGATCGATTTTTTAATCGTATCCTCAAGCGGTCGCCAGACGTTTTCTGGGTATTCGATTCTGTAGCGTTTCCCATTTAGCCTAATCTCTATCGAATCGTTCGTGTATTTGGCGCTTACCTTTAAATAACTCTCTTTTTCATAAAACATCTCTAGAGATCCGTTTTTTCTTTGCTGAATGTAGAAAATTAAAGTATTTAAATTTAATCGCTCAAAACATGATAAAATTTAAGAATCGACTACATTTTGGTCATAAAAGCTGAGTGAAAATCCCCATCAGACACTCTTTTTGAAAAACAGTTGTTTTTGAAATCCATAAAACTGTTCATCCCAATTCCTTTGTCGAACGCCTAGATATTCTTTACATTCTTTACCAAAAATCGCTAGTAACTGTGTTATGCGTCTTCCAGAACGACACAGTTTAAGTGTTAGCGTTCGAACAGCAGTTGATCAAGTCTCTTTGAGACGTCTTCCTTGCTCTTGGTGGAAAAGTACCAGTCTATCGTTCTTTGAAGCCCCTCATCAATCGACACTTTGGGCTGCCAGTTCAGAAGCTTTCTTGCACGCGTCAGGTCAGCGGCACGGCTTGTCACACCCTGTGGTTTGGACTCATCGAAAACAATTTTGTTGGGTCTAAAACCGGTGTATTCAAAAACCTTTTCGCAAACGTCTTTGATCTTAATGTGTTCGGACAAACCTGCGTTTACTGGGGTTCCATCCTCTATCTTTTCGGCAGCAAGTATCAGCGCATCAACTATGTCTTCAACGTAGGTGAAATCTCTATCTTGTTCTCCAGTTCCCCAGACAACATACGGATCCATTTTCACGAAGGCTTTCGCTATAAGAGCGATAATTGCGTGCGTTTCGTTTTCACGAGGCCCGTACGCCGTGAATATTCTCACAGACGCGGCCTTCATCCCGTATTCTCTGTGGCAAGCCCTAAGAGCCATTTCACCCATGAGCTTGGTCCATCCATATTCGAGATCAGCGGAAGCTTTGCCTGGAACGAATGGATCAGCATCTTCCTCCTTTAGGAGATATTCTGAGCCTACTCTTTCCTGAAGGGAAGTGGGATAGACGCAAGCCGAGCTGGCGTAACAAATTCTCTCGACGCCCATGTTGCGCGCCGTTTCGAAAACCATCTGGTCTAGAATCATGTTTGTGCAACATTCAGCAGGGTGTGTAGCTATGTATCCCCTGCCCCCATGAACGGCAGCCAGGTGAAAAACCGTGTTGATCCCTGTCATAACTTTCTCGGTGAAGCGCTTGTCTTTAAGGTTACCCTTGAAGAACTCGATATTCTCTCCTACCCAGCATTTTTTCCTTTTATCAAACTTCAATGGATACTCAAGATTATCCATCCTTCCACTCGATAAATCGTCAGCTATCCGAACGGTTGCACCAAGTTTAAGCAGCTTATCAGCTAAATGACTCCCTATGAAGGATGCGCCACCAGTCACTAGCACAGCTTTATTATCCCACATGCGTCTTCCACACTGGTTGTCGGTTATTAACTCACTCCGAAGCGAGCTTCTTTTTCACCCAATCATAAGTCTTTACTAGGCCTTCGTCGAGGGAGACTTTTGGTTTCCACCCCAGCGCCTTTTTAGCCTTCCTATAATCTGCGTAATAGCCGTGGAGGCCTACAGGCTTCGATGTGTCATAGACGATTTCGATGTTCTTCCCTGCGACAGCAATTATTTTGTTGGCTAGGTCTTTTATTTTGATGCGATCGTTTGAGCCGAGGTTGATGGGGTCAGCGTTGTAGCGTTTTTCCATTAAGAGCAGCAGCGCGTCTACCGCGTCTTTGACGTAGAGGAACGCTCTGACCTGGTTTCCATCCCCGAAGACTACGAACGGTTCCTTCGGGTAGCGTATGGCTTTCCGGATCAATGCTGGAATGACGTGGGACCATTTCGGCGAGAGGTTTTCGTTCTCACCGTAAACGCTGAATAGTCTTGGGAGGTAAACTTTCAAGCCGTAATCCTCTGCGTAGGATTGGCATTGGATCTCGCCTATGAGCTTGGCCCAGCCGTAGGTTGTGTGGGGGTTAGCCGGGTAAGCGTCTTCTTCCTTCAGAAACATGGGTTCCGACCCAGTCTTTTCGTAATACACGCAAGCCGAGCTCGTAAAAAGGAATTCTTTAACGTCGTTCCGCCTGGCTGCATCGAGCATGAACGTGTTCATCAGAACGCTTGGCGTACAGCCCTCCACGCTATTCTTCCTCATAAATTCTATGCCCCCGACAGAAGCCGCCAGGTGAAAGACGGCGTCAATGTCCCTAGAAACCTCGACACAACTCCTTTCCTTAGTTAAGTCTACCTCCAAAAACTCGATGCGATCTAAGAGCCCCGACAAGTTTTCTAGGCTCCCCCTCGACAGGTTATCCGCAACCCTCACATCAGCTCCTTTCTGAACCAAAGCTTGCGTCAAGTGCGAGCCGATGAAGCCCGCTCCGCCCGTGATGAGAATCCTTCTTCCACGCCAATAATTGCCCAAAGCCCATCCACTCAAATATTGAAGTTAAGATTTTTACAATCAGGGTATAAGTAGTTTGCGTTACGGTTGATGAGAGTTTTGAAGGCAACACGGAGAGGAAACCCTACTTGCAGCGTCTTCATCGTCGATTTCAACGAAATTTCAGGGACATATACGTTGTGGTGATGGTTAACCACGAGGCGTTCTTTTCACCCCACACAGAAGATGACCCGGCAGAGGAGCACATACTAAACAACCGCATCCTGATCAAGGAGATTTACCACAGCGATGAGCTTATGTTCAGGATCTCCCTCTTTAAATAAGCCAAAAACTAGCAGAGTGGATGTAAGATATAGGAGGTTTTGGGGGTTGGTTGATTGGTTGGTTAGTTAGTTTATATGATGTTATTACTACGAGTAAGTAAGTTACTTGTTTGCTTGTATCTACTCAGTAACGCTTGTATTCGATTACTTTGTTTTGTCTGGATGTTCCTCTGTGTGCATCTAGCAGCTGTCCCCCCTCCTCTTCTTTGCACGCGGAGCAACGGTCAGATACTCTGTCTTTTTGGCCATGATTGGAGGAAAACAAAAGCGAATGGGGTATGTTTTTATACCGTCTCGACCACAATTCGGTAGTGTAATCCTTGGCATAACTCACCCGTAACGCCCCCTTTAGAATCTTCACCCATATCCCGATCGGAGGAACATAAAATAGCTGAGAAAAATCGCGTGCAGACAGACAATTCCTTGATTTCGGTTGTGCTTCCGACATATAACGAAAGGGAGAACATAGAACGTTTTATCACCACCATCTTAGAAACGGTTAACCGCAATGTTGAGATCGTGGTCGTTGACGACGATTCCCCTGACGGAACGTGGGAAGTTGTTGAGCGCATACAAGCTAGAAATGGCAATGTAAGGTTGATGAGGAGAGTGGGTAAGAGAGGCTTGGCTTCAGCCATATTAGACGGCATTACATGGTCGAAGGGTGAGATAGTCGTCTGGATGGATTGCGACTTCTCTCATCCGCCAAGCCTGATTCCGGAGCTGATTAGAGCTTTAGAGCATTACGACATCGCTCTCGCTTCTCGTTATGTTAGGGGAGGGAGCGATAGAAGGGATTTTACAAGGGTTTTGACTAGCAGGTTGATCAATCTGTTTGCAGGCATTTTCCTTGGGTTTTCCGTAAAGGACTACACCACTGGCTTTGTCGCTATCAGACGAGGCGCATTCAACAAAGTAAGGTTCTCCCCCAAGGGACACGGAGAATACTGCATTAAGCTTCTATATAGGGCAAAGGAGAAGAGGCTAAGATTGAGGGAGGTTCCATTCTCATTTTGTCCCAGGAAAGCGGGGGAAACAAAGACAGCTCAGAATCTCACCACGTTAGTGAAGCATGGAATAGCGTATTGCCTCACCGTCCTGAAGCTGAGACTGCCTCGAAAAGCTGATCCGCTCTAGTAGTGCAGCGATAATTAACGCTTAGCTAGAGCTTGAAGGCACATCTAAGACGAAAGAAGCCACCTGACTGTTCACATTCCCCTTCGTAATTCTTGTCCACGTATATTATGTCGTAATACTTTCGTACGAATAGAACGTTTTTGCATAAAGAGTTCTCTACGTTATTGCCTTATATCGAGGCTTCAAAGTATCCTCTCCCAGCTCCAGCGGTTGTTGTTTCTGTACCATCCAACTGTGCGTTTCAGCCCCTCTTCTATGCCGATCCTCGGTTCCCAGCCGACCCGCTCCTTGGCTTTTGAAAAATCGCATCTAAGTAGGTCAACGTCCAAAGGTCTAAGTCTTGATTTCTCCACTATTATCTCGACATCGCTGTGCCCGATAATCCTCCCTATCAAATAGGCGAGCTCTTCGATCGAATAGTCTTTGTTTGAGCCGAGATTCACCACTTCACCATTCGGAACGTCTGATTCCACGACGGCTATTGCCCCCCTTGCGATGTCTTCAACGTACGTGAAGTCTCTCCTTGCTTTGACATTGCCTAGCCGAACCGTGCTTTCCTTAGATAGTTGGGCGATGATCTCCGGTATGACGTATGGCTGCGTTTCTCTCGGACCGTAGCAGTTAAACGGACGAAGAATGATCACGGGGATGTTGTGCTCGTGGTGGAAAACAAAACATATCCTGTCAGCGGCAAGCTTGCTCACGCTATACGTGGACAGGGGAAGGGTTGGATGTTTTTCATCCATAGGGATGTATTGAGCAGTGCCATACACTTCTGAGCTGGAAAAATGAACGATTCGCTTGACGCCTAGAGTTTTGGAAGCCATGAGAACGTTTATCGTCCCCTTCACGTTGACGTCGAAGAACTTTTCCGGGTTGTCGTAACAGTGCGGTATGTAGGGTTCTGCAGCCAGATGGAAAACATACTTTACCTCATGCTCCTTTATCGTGTTATGAAGCTTCCAACTGAGTATGTCGCCGTTTACAACTTGTAAGCGGTCTTCTATCTCCGTTAGGTTGGATCTGTCGCCGTATAGGAAATTGTCATAAACAACCACGTTTGCCTCTTCCTTCAATAACTCTCTCACCAAGGCTGAACCGATGAAGCCCGCTCCGCCCGTGACTAGGACCGTTTCTCCTTTAACGTCATCACTCAACGTAAACCCCTTCTATCCTCGCTTTGCACAATTAATTATAGATTCGCATACGTATCTTATTTCTCCAGCCGTTAGATTGTTTCCAGAGGGTAAGTTTATGCCTTTTCTTGAAAGCTCATCGGCAACTGGAAACTTCTCCTTCTTATACTGCTTAGCATAAATGGGTTGGGAATGAATTGGATAAAAGAACGTTCTCGTCTCTATGCCATCGAGCTCCAGCTTCTTCATAAGATCGTCTCTGGATACACCAAAGCTGTCTTGAATAAGGATGGAATACATCCAGTAGACGTTCTTTGCCCAGGGGGCCTCTGGAGGGAGAGTAACCTTTCCTTCAAGTTCTGAAAGTAGGGAGTTGTACAATCTAGCGTTGGCCCTGCGAGTTGACATGAACTCATCGATGTGCTCAAATTGAGCCAAGCCGAAGGATGCTTGTAACGCCGACAAGCGGTAACCGAAGCCTAAGGCTTCATGGTAGAAGTGCTTGTTTCGACCGAAGGCGTGTGATCGCAGCCATCGAGCTTTCTCAGCAAACTCTTCGTTGTTAGTGACTATCATGCCTCCCTCGCCTGTTGTGATTATCTTGTTGGCGTAAAAGGAGAAACAGCCCGTGTCCCCGATGCTGCCCGTCCTTCTGCCTTTATACTCGGCGCCATGAGCCTCCGCAGCATCTTCAACAACGTATAAATCGTGCCTTTCAGCGAGGTCTAGCAAGGGATCCATGTCTGCTGGGTGACCATATGTATGGATGGGCATGATCACCTTTGTGCGCTCGGTAATTTTTTCTTGAACCTTGGATACGTCTATGTTCCACGTATCAAGCTCAGAGTCGATTAGAACAGGCTTTGCACCCGTGTAGGTAACGGCGTTTGCTGTTGCGATCATCGTGAATGTGGGTATTACAACCTCATCACCACTTCCGATGTCCAACGTAGCTAAAGCGAGGTGCAAGGCTGTGGTGCCGCTGTTTGTTGCAACACCATACTTGCAGCCGCAGTACTCGGCGAATTTTTTCTCGAATTCCCCCACATACTCGCTGTGCCCGCTAATCCATGTGGAACGTATGCATTCTTCTACCCGTCGGATTTCATCTTCCCCAATTTTTGGAGAGCAAACTGGAATCCTTACCTTAGTCACAGTTACCTCGTCTCCCCACTTTCACTCCTTCTCACCATAAGTGTTAATTTAAAATATTTGACCTTTTCTTGCATCTACGGGCAAAAGCGATCACTCCGTTGTGTATGTTCGGGGTTGTCGGAGTGTTCTACGTGTCTAAAAGATTGTACGGAAGGCTATGCGCGGTTGTGATCACGAGCGTGATCTTGCTCGGATACGTTGTGGAAGCATTCGGCAAAAAACTCCAGGAGAGGCATGTCAAGATACTCATTTTCACCATCTTCTCGTTTTTCAGAAGGTACGGAAGTATTGCAAGTGTACCGATGATAGGCCTCTTAATTTTCTTGGCTTTTCTGATGGTTCACCAAGACTTTATTCGATCATTTGGATACGTAGTTTAGCAGTAACTCAACCTTAAAATTCTTATGTCAAAAATGAGTGTAAACTTAAGGCAGTTCAACAGGAGCGAAAACCGTGACTGTGAAAATCATGATTACGGGTGGTGCAGGCTTCATTGGAAGCCGCCTCGCTGGGAAGCTTCTTGATGAAAGAAAAAGAGTGACGATTCTAGACAATTTTGATGATTACTATACGGGAAAAGAAGAAAACATCGTCGAGTATCTGAAGAATAAGAACTTTCGTCTAGTTAGAGGTAGCGTCCTAGAGCCAGATTTGTTGGATTCTGTCTTCCATGGAGTCGACACTGTCTTTCATCTCGCGGCTCAGCCTGGAGTCGGATACAGCATGGATAACCCCCAGAAGACTTATCGTGTGAATGTTTTGGGGACGCTAAACGTTTTAAGAGCTGCCAAGAGCTGTGGTGTAAAACTTTTTGTCTTCGCTAGCAGTAGCAGCGTTTACGGCAACGTTGAAGGCCTTCCGGTGAAAGAAGACGCTCCTAAAAAACCCGTGTCTTTTTATGGGGCCAGCAAGCTAGCTGCCGAGCAGTTGGTTAACATGTTCAAAGAAACATACGGTTTGGAAACGGTTATGCTACGATACTTCACTGCTTACGGTCCCGGACAGAGACCAGACATGGCCATCAGAAAATTCACCAAGGCAGTGCTCGAAGATAAGCCCATAACGATTTACGGAGACGGAAACCAGGCGAGAGACTTCACATACATAGACGATGCCATCGACGGAACCGTTGCGGCAGCCGAACTCGAAGAGGCAAGGGGAGAGACTTTCAACATTGGAAACGGGGAGGCTGTCACGATAAACGATGTTGTCAAAATCATCCAAAAGAGCGTTGGAAAGAGTGGCATCAAACTAGAATATGTGGAAGAGAGGGTTGGAGACGTGAAAGCCACCTTGGCGGATATATCTAAGGCTAGAGCGATCTTGGGTTACAACCCTAAGGTAAGAATTGAAGAGGGAATAAAAAAGTTCGTTGAATGGTTCACAGAAACGCAGCACCGAAACGTGACACGATCAGATTAGTTGGAAGATGACCTGCGCTTGTGCTCGGCTTCCTCTCGCAACGGAATTTTCTTTAGCCTGTATAGTATCTCTTCCATAAGCTTGCGATTTACTGCTATAGCGTCAGCCATCAAACCAAGAACAAGCAGCTGGAAGCCTACAATCAGAAAGATCGAAGTCAGAATGGCTGTTGGCACATATGGAGTGACCAAGCCTGTTCTGAGAAAGTGTATCAGAACTCTCATCCCGAGAAGGAGTCCTGCAAAAATAAATGCTCCACCCATCAGGGCAAACGCCCTCAGTGGCCTGTAAATGACGTAACTTCTCAGAATTATCGTGCCAGCTCTTTTTGCGTATACGAAAACGCTTGAAATTAGCTTGGATGGGCACTTCAACCATCCTCAGTCCTTTGAGCGAACCCTGGATTATCACCTCTTGCACGTAGGTGTAATCTGAAAAAACGTTCAGTTTTAAGGCTGCTTCCTTTGAAAAGGCTCTGAACCCCGTTTGGGAATCGGTTGTGGGAAAGCTCGAGGCCATCCTCGTTACCCACGTAGCGACTCTGTTGCCGATTCTTTTAGACAGCGACATTTGTTCTATCCAGCCTTTGAACCTCGAGCCTAGAACGATGTCTGCCTCACCGCTTAGAATCGGTTTTACCAAATCTGATATTTCTCCTCCGTTGTACTGTCCATCCGCGTCTATGTTCACTACTATATCTGCGCCCATTTCGAGGGCCTTTTCTATTCCCGTCTTGAAGGCGTAGGACAGCCCCATCCGTCTCCCAAGCGATACAACCTCATCAACTCCAGCTTTGATAGCTTCTCCGATGGTGTTATCTGTAGATCCATCGTCAACGACAATGACCTTAATCTCATCAACCCCTTGGATGCGGGGTGGAAGCTCTTTGATCACCGACCCGATGCTTCCCGCCTCGTTGTAGGCCGGTATAACAACAACCAACTTCCTCATGCCATGAACCTTCGAGGATCGATTTTCCGATAACCACCCCAAGTGCTTTATCCCGGGATTTCATGCGGACCTTTTAGACGGATTTCCTTCTTCGCTTTAATTCTGAAGCATCCTCCTATTTTCTTGAAACCAGGTTATGGTCCTTAGAAGGCCTTGCTTTAAGCTTGTTCGTGGTTCCCACCCTAAAAGCTTTCTTGCTTTTCTTATGTCTGGACACCTTCTCTTCGGGTCGTCGAGGGGCAGGGGACGAAACTCGATCTTCGACTCTGAGCCTGCCAAATCTTTAATCATCGTGGCTAAATCAATGATTTTTGTTTCCAAGTCGCTTCCCAGGTTAAACACCTCTCCTGAAGCCTCAGGAAGATACGTCGCCCTCAACACGCCCTCCACCATGTCTGCGACGTAGGTGAAGGGCCGCGTCTGTTCGCCGTCCCCGAAAACTGTTAAGGGGTGACCGCTAAGGGCTTGATCGACGAAACGCGGCACCACCCTACCATACACGTCGCCCGGGCGCATCCGAGGGCCAAAAGTGTTGAATATCCTTAGGATTCGGGTGTCGAGCCCGTGTTGAATTTTGTACGCCGTTATGAATGTCTCTCCAACCCTCTTAGCCTCGTCGTAGCACGACCTCGGCCCGACAGGGTTGACGTTTCCTGTGTACGTTTCTGGCGTTGGAATTTGTCCAGGGTTCGGGTCTCCGTATATCTCGCTTGAGGATGTATAAACCAATTTTGCGTTGTGTTTTTTCGCTATCCCCAGGGCAACCCATGTTCCCAGGGTATTGGCTTTCAGGATTTGTATAGGATATCTCGCGAACTCGAAGGGAGATGCCCTGCTCGCCAGATGCATCACTATGTCTATTTCCCTGTCTAGGAATATAGGCTTAGAGATGTCGTGTTCGACCAAGGTGAAGTTTTCCAGACTCGTGAGGTGCTGAACGTTCTCCATCCTCCCGCTGCTGAAGTTGTCGATGCATATAACTTCCGTCTTCTGCTTAACCAGAACTTCACAGATCCATGAGCCGAGGAATCCGGCTCCACCAGTTACCACTATGGATTGATCTCTAAAATCAATGCCTTGCTTGGCTAGGTTCTGGGCCAAAAAATTGATGTCTTCTTCG
>Ga0315314_1001678_pt1 | contig 19343 bp, 17 predicted proteins | sample TDP9_MG_FD_203631 | JGI IMG/M metagenome (GOLD analysis project Ga0315314, IMG submission 203631) | Freshwater sediment microbial communities from Lake Towuti, South Sulawesi, Indonesia - TDP9 | ecosystem: Environmental > Aquatic > Freshwater > Lake > Sediment | place: Indonesia: South Sulawesi... | reverse complement strand
CCCTTCAATAACCGTGACACAGCATTTCAATTCATCCGCAATTTCCCCTGCCAACTCAACACCAGTAAACCCTCCACCGCCAACCACAACCCTCGGATTCTTCTCCCCAGCCACAACCTTCTTCAACGCATCCCTAATCCTCGCAGCCGCCTCCACCGACCCAACACAAAAACCATGCTCCTCAATCCCCTTAATGCGATAGTAGTTCGGATCACTCCCCAGCGCAACCACGAGCTCATGGTAAGGCACATCGCCTTTATCGGTCTTCACCACCTTACGCGCCAAATCAATTCCACGTACATTTGCCTGAAAAAACCGAATTTTCCGTCCCTCCAACAACTCACTCAAAGGCAACGTAACATCAGAAACCTTCTTAACACCCGTAACAACCTCATACGCAAGATGCAAATACTGATGAAAACCATTACGATCAACAAGCACAACCTCAACATTCCCCAAACGCCTAACCTTCTCCTCCAACCTAACCGCCGTCAACAAACCACCATAACCCGCACCAAGAACCACCAAAGACCTCAACAAAACCAAACCAACCAAAAAACAGCACTACACCCCTAAACTTATATGCATTCCTTCAAAAGCCTTGACAACCCGAAGCGAGCGACGAAGATCAGTCTGCTTGACAAAATCGCGGCGCGCTCAAACGTCAACAAACACGCAGCAAAGACTACCTCTTCTGAACAGAAACCACCTCGTTATTATCGCCAAACCTAAGCGAGAGTTAATAACATCTGAAACAGAAACCGCCTCCAACATCCAAGATGTCGTTGTGGCAGACCTACCAGAGTCAACAACAACTTCAAAACAGCTACACCCACCCGTGATGATGATGAAACAATAGCACAAGACAACTTCATCACGCACACAAACGGCAACACTGGAAGAAGAAAGCGCTAATTTCCTCTACCTTTCTTCTTCTTTCACAGTCTTTCAGCCACGGAGCCGCCCAACATACTCAAAAGCCACGCATCCCAACATCAAAAGTCACGCACAACAACATAGAACACCACGCAAGAACACACCAAACAGAGCTCAACACACCATACAGAAACCAAAACAGACCGCAAACAGCAAACCGAAAAGTCTAACTTTCACGCTGAAAAAAATTTTCAGCACCCAACGTATTAGCCCTTACTGCAAACCAACATAGAACCAGATTACACTTACGCACTTTCTCGAATTAGTAGCCTATAACCAACGACTCCGTAGATAAGACACCAGGAATAGCCCGGATATTATCCAAAACAATACGCGCCAAATCCTCCAAACCCCCAGCCTCAACAAAAACCACAAAATCATAACGACCAAAAACACCATACACATTCTTCACACCCTTAACCTTCAAAATAGCCTCACGAGCCGCCTTAGCCGCATTCAACTGCTCACTCGTACCCACCGTCACCAAAATAAACGCCGTCACCATACCCCAATCCACCAAACCCCACACAATACACAACACACAAATTTAACACTTACCACAACAAACACCTAGAAACCACAAAAACACATCACAGGAGCAAACCCGAAACATGGTCTGCACCCTACACCTAACACAAAAACCCACACTAAACAACCCCATACTAATCGAAGGACTACCAGGCATAGGATTCGTAGCCAACATAGCCACACTACACCTAATCAACGAACTAAAAACCCCCATGTTCGCAGAAATCCACTCATCCAGCTTCCAAGACTTCGCCATAACCACAACCCAAGGAAAACCAAGCTTCCCAACAAACCAACTCTACTACCACAAAGCCACAAGACCAGAGGAACACGACCTCATAATACTACACGGAAACACCCAAGCCCTGACCACCCACGGACAATACGAACTATGCAGCAAAATCCTAGACACCGCCAAAAACCTAAACTGCCACTACATCATCACCCTAGGCGGCCTAAGACGCGAAGCAAAAATCACCGAACCACCAAAACTCTACTGCGCAGCATCAGACCCACAAACCCTCAAAGACGCACTCAACCTAGGCGCCCAAATCATAGAAGGCCAAATCTTCGGAATAGCCGGACTACTAATCGGCTTGAGCCCACTATGGGACATACACGGCTTCTGCCTCCTAGCCGAAACACCCGGCTTCTACGCCGACGCAGCAGCAACAAGCGCAGTCTTAACAGCGATCAACAAAATACTCCACCTACAAGCCGACATGACACGCCTAGACAAAGCCGCAGACAGCACACGCGAAATCCTCAAATCATTCGGCCTGACTTCTCAACCAGCAGAAGAAAAGAGAAAGGAAGAACCCCACGGCTGGCGCATCTAGACTTGACCTTTAATCTCACTTAGAAACTGCGAATACACCTTCTGAACCCTTTCAGCAGCCGGCCCCGTGCCCTCAATCACACCTTTCTCAGTCACCTTAATCTTATCCATAACCCAAATGAAACCCTTATCCTCATACAACTTCACCAAAGTAGGAAACACCTTCTCCAGTCGATCAGCCAAAGCCTTCAAATCAAACGGCTTCTCTATGGCAAGAATCTGCGCCACAACTGCACCATTCAAAATAACCCGGTGAATCACTCTTCCCTTATCGTCTTTAGCCTCAGCCAAGCAAAGACTAAGATCATCCGGATTAACTCCCACAAGACTTCCAACAAACGACTTGCCATCTGTGGTAACAACTGAAACAACCTTATCAACCAACGCGCCAACCTCAGTGAGAAATCTTCTCTGAGACACCGACAACCAATTTCACCTTTCCGCATTAATCAACATTCAATCATAAAAGATTTTCACCCAAACCCACAGAGCAACCCTTTTATCTCCATCAAACATAACAAACCCACCATGCCACCACTCGGTCCTTTTCGAAGAAAGGAGAAAGAAACCCCAGAAAAAAGGAAAGAAACGCCAGCAGCTCAACCAGCACAGAAGACTCTGCTGGACGAACTATGTGACAACGACAAAGAACTTCAAGCAGCATTAAGCCGAACCCTCCTGCTTAACCCCGAGACAACAGTGAAAGAAGGAATGAACTTCTACGCCGAGAAAGCGCAAGAATACGAACAGGCTAAAAAACCTAGAAACGCGAGAATTGCATACCAAGTCGCGGGCGAGATAGCACTGTTCGAAGGAAAACTCGCGCCAGTGCAGAAATTCTTCAAGAAAGCCGCCGAAGTTGAACCCGAGTGCCCATACAGAAACGCGTTCGAATACCTGAGCAAGAAGGAAAACGCTGAACGAGCGGTGGCAGTGGCTCAGGAATTCTACAAAAAGACAGGCAAACGAGTAGGAACATAGGAACCAAGTCTCGAAAAAACCGAACTCTTCTCTAATTACAAACCGTCGCCATTTCTAGTAACCAGCTTCCCAAATCTAAAATATCCACAACTTTAAACATAGAGACCTGGTGCCAGATGATGACTATGAAAGACGCTTCAAAAGCGATACTGGACAACAAAAAAAGCATTCTGGCTCTAGACCCAAGCTGCTCGTTTAAAGATGAGTTAGAGTTCGGAATCAACTTACGGAAAGCCGTACAGAACATCAAAGCTCTAAAACTGCCAAGCAAGACAAGGATCGGTAACCACTTCATCGACTACTCGAAAAGCGCGGACAAAGTTGTCTTTGCAGGCATGGGCGGCTCAGCCATTGCAGGCGACCTAGTCCGAGACTGGCTTGCCACGGAGGTCAGCGTTCCCATGGAATCGGTACGTGGCTACCATCTTCCAGCCTACATCGATGACGAAACTCTGGTTTTTCTAATCAGCTATTCAGGCAACACAGAGGAAACCTTGAGTTGCATGCTAGACGCGTTGAACAAAGGCTGCATTGTTTTTTCAATTTCCTCTAATGGTGCTTTAACTCGGGTCAACAACGCTCTAAGGCTACCTGTAATCGGGTTGCCCAGAATGGCGGCTGCTCGGGTTTCTTTTCCGTACCTTTTCGCACCAATTCCATACATCTTAGCCAAGTTCAAACTCCTGCCTTACGAGAAAGTCAACAAAGAAGTGATAGAAGCCACTATGATGCTTGACAGATTAACGAAGGAATATGCCATCGAGGCTCCTTTTGAAAGCAATCTAGCCAAGCAAGCAGCTCTGCAGATTTTCGGTACAGTCCCAGTGATTTACGGTTACGGTCCCTATCGTAGTGTAGGCTTACGCTTCAAGACGCAAGTGAACGAAAACTGCAAGCTTCCAGCTAGGTGTGACTTCTTTCCAGAGCTGAATCACAATGAAATAATGGGCTGGGAAGCCTCAACGAAAATTCTCAAACATTACACAACTGCGCTCTTACGTAGCCAAGATGAGCCTGAGGAAGTGCGCACACGTATTGAAGCCTTGAAAGAGCAGTTCTTCAGGGAGAAGGCGAAGAGCACGCTTGAACTCTGGGCATATGGCGACAGCTTGCTTACGCGAATGTTACATTTGCTATTCACCGCTGACATGATAAGCCTCTATCTCTCTGTTCTTCATGGGCGAGACCCCGTGGCGTCTCAAACCTTCGAAATTCTCAAATATCAGGTAACTGAGCGTTTGCACACTTTGGACAGGTTGGAACAGAAGATTCTGGGGTATGCGGAAAGCTGATCCTAGTTGTCACTGGCAGAATTCGCTGATAGATGCAATTTTGGCGGCCCAATCACCCCTCAACGCTACAAGGAATTGCTAGGGGTTCTAGATGAGCACTGCAGAGCGGTGGGCAGAAAAACGGGCGAGATTCAGAAGACGCTTATCGTTGACTACACAGTGATCGCGAAGAACAAAGCTACACTCAAGGAGAAAATAAGGGAATTCAAACCGAAGGGCGTTTCAAAGGCTCAGTTTGTCGAGGGAAACCTTGTTGGCACGCCTGAAGAGGTCATAAGCAGAATAGAAGAGTTCATCGATGTTGGCGTCACTTACATTATGATGAGATTCCCAGATATGATGAAGAGTGAACCACTTCAGCTATTCGCTGACAAGGTTATGCCAGCTTTTCGATAAACTGCCTATTTTGGCGCCGCTCTCACTGGGGCAGCTGTTATTTTATCGGCGAAAATCATAACTGTCTTTTTTGGATTAGTGTGCTCTTGAACATACGTTACTGGACGATCCAGCGTGGGCGGGTGCATGCAAGCGATTCTAAAGCTGGTCTGCTGCCAACTTCCGCCATCGCAGTATAGCTCTATTGTTCTCGCCTCTAATATGGGCCTCATTCCAAGGGTCACAGCCTTGGGTGGCAGCCCATAAGGATTTCCTCCGATTCCGCAGAAACTGTTGATTACAAAAGTATCCGAATTAAGGTCGATAACTCTAGTTCTGGACTTTTTGAATTCTTCAGGCGTTAGTCTAACATAAAACGTGTTTACCGGCTCGTTGAATGCGATATGCCCATGATATCCGATTCCGCCGTAAGCGGTGTCTATTCCTCCCACTTCCCTAATCTTCTTGTCAATAGCATCCGGGTTAAATGGATCCGGGAACCATGTTTGCTCTTCTGGTATTCTGATCGCTTTTCTTAAGAGGTTAAAGAGGTTTCTTTTCATGTATCCTTTGAAGCTCATCGGATATTTTTCAGGTACGGGTCTTCCCTGCCAGTCCAAGTATTCATCCATGTTGAACGTCCAGACGTTTTTCCAGTTGATATTCTCTTTGTTTGAGAGCGACGCAAGAAGTGGATATTGCGGAGTGGGTCCAACGGGCAGAATTATTCGTGTGGGTTTGCCAGCCTCGTTGTTCTTTTTTATTTTGTCAGCAATTGACCTCGCAAATGTGCGATAAAGTGTGTCTGTATCAGGGAGGATTACTACCTTTATTGGGCTCCAATCATCTATTTTTTCTGCCGGCAACGTTAGCAGTTTTTCCATATCCTCTGCGTTGAGGGTTACTTTTTCGACTACGCCTTCAAATCTTGGCATGCTTACCATATCCATAGCTTCTTCTTTCGCCGTCGAGAATCGTATGACACGCCTATGGCAGTTAAGACTTTCTAAGCAGCTTCTTCGATGTTGTCTATGTGACAGACGTATGCGCACAAAGCCCGCATATACTGACACGCTTTAGCTGTCATCAGTCTCTGATTGCTTTGAGCAAAACTCTATGAGCTTAGGCAGGGTTGGGTGCTCTCCCGTAGGATTTGAAATATAATAGGCGGCAACGGCATTCGCAAAGGTTAACCTACAGGCATCTGGGAGTGCAAGCGCATCGCCAACGATGTTTCCGGCGTTCCAGGCATCTCCGGCTCCAGTTGCCCTTAGAACAGGAACGCTGAACGCAGGCACGATAACTTCGGACTTGCTTGTGAACGATCCGGCGAATGCTGAGGTGTGAAGGTCAATTCGCATCGGGAGATTCTTGGCTAGAGTTCTTGCGCATTCCTTCGCCAGCTCTTCTGGCTTCAAAGTTTTCTCAAGGGACTTGATCTTTCTGCTTAGATAAGAAGCAAACCAGAAAACCTCGTTCTCGTTAGCACTGAAGATGTCAACAAGATTCCCGAGGAAGACTTTCTTTAGAAGGGTGGGAATGTCTTCTTTCTTTGGAGTTGGATCTGCGGAGTCAAAGTAGGTCTTGCCCCTTCCATTTTCCTTAACGGTGCGGAAGACTCCTTCAGCCAGCTTGGTTCCCCAACGCAGGGTTCCTGACCAATGGAATACAGAGATGTAGTCGGCTTCTCGCAACAGCTGAAAATCGGCTGGTGTGAGATCATTTAAGCTGAATTCAGGCAGAGACCCGAGATCGCTCATCATCACGTTTATCTTGTCTTTCTTGTATGTGAATTCAAGAGCTGTGGTGAGTGCCAAAGCTCCTTCTGTTTTTATGTGAGAAAGATCTATCCCAAAGGGTTCAAGGTAAAACTTCAATGTGTGAAGCCCGAGCGGGCTGGTGCTGATGATGGGATAAACCTTGGCACCCAAAGCTGCTAGAGCAGAAGCAGTGTTAGCCGCGTTTCCTCCCCTTAACTCTATCTGCTTGACTCCATGGACAGTTCCACCTTTACGCTTGGCAATCTCGGTCAGAACCTTAGAGAGCTGTTTGATATCTCCCTGATACGTAACCAACCGATCTAACAAAAAGTCGGGCATGACTACAACCTTGAATCGGTAAGGCGTTGTCCGTTTCAGGCATCGCAGAAGATCGTTTACAAGCCATGGAAGCAAGTTATTTCCTCTGAATGTTGACAACTAAAGAGGGATTAAGCATAATACACTTTTTATCTTAATCATCAGGGATAACAAGTCTTAACAGTTGACGTCTCGATGAGACTTTGGGAAGGTGGACTTAACATGAAGGCTTCGGATGCTGCAAGAAATGCATTAGAAGGCGTGCTGGACGCTGTTGCTGGAGAAAGTATAGTCATCGTTTGCGATGAGGAGAAGAGCGAGATTGGTCGAGCATTTGCTGAAGGCGCACTGGCCCTTGGGCTTTGGACCCGCTTATTGATTTTGGAGACAGGCAAAGTGATACGCACGGAGATTCCGCCGCAGCTTCTGGAGATTCTCATCAGTCAAAAGCCTGATGTTTTTGTCAACCTCATGCGAGGGCAACGTGAAGAGACTGTCTTTCGTATAAAGGTCGTAAAACTTGAAACTCGGGATCGCCGCTCGCGCTTGGGGCATTGCCCGGGCGTAACATTGGACATGTTGACTGATGGCGCTTTGAACTTAACATCTGAAGATCATTGTGAGATGCAGAATTTCGCCAGGAAACTTCTTCGCTCTCTTGAAGGCGTTGTGAAAATTGGGCTGCAGACGCCTTCTGGAACCGATGTGTCGATGAGTGTGGATAAGCGTCAATTTTTCACGGATACAATGCTTGACTGGAAGACTATGAAATGGATGAACCTGCCAACGGGTGAAGTGCTCGTTGCCCCCGTGGAAAGCTCCCTTTCTGGTCGTTTAGTGTGTGATGTGGCTATCGGGGGCGTTGGGCTGTTGAAGACCCAAGTTGAGATAGTTGCTAGAGGCGGACAAGTCGTTAAAGTGAATTCCAAGGATCACGCAGTCTTGAAGGCTGTTAAAGAGAGCCTTGGCACGGACGAGTGGAGCAACATCGTGGGTGAGTTTGCTTTCGGAATCAACCCTAAAGCCAGGCTGGTTCAAGAATTCCTTGAGGCAGAGAAAATCTTGGGCACCGTGCACATAGCGTTCGGGGACAATCTTGACTATCCTGGAGGCAGAAACCCGTCTAAGAATCACATGGACTTCCTCATGAGCCGTCCAACTGTGAGGGTAACTAAAGAAAGTGGCGAATCAATAACAATCATGCAGGACGGTCGTTTCACTATTTAACGACTATATTGACATCCATAAGGTAGAAGAAGGTCCTAAGTGTAGATCGCCTTCTTCTTTCACAGATTTCTTGGCCCTGCAAATCATAGTCTGCAAGAGAGCGGTTAGACCGGTATTTCTCTGCCGTCGAGACCTCTGCGCCAGCGTCCGAATTCATCCTTGACTTCACGTAGTTGTCGACCTGAGAAAACTGGGCCGTCTTGGCAGACGCGGTATTTGCCGATGGTGCATGTTCCGCATATGCCTATGGCGCAACGCATGAAGCGTTCCAAACTGGCTTCGAAAGGCGTATTGGATCTTTCAGCTAAGATAAGCATCTTCTGCATCATTTTTTCTGGTCCGCAAGCGTAGATCATGTTGAATTTCTGGCCTTGTTTGAGTAGCTTATCTACTTGTGTGGTTACGAGGCCTTTTTGGCCGTGACTGCCATCTTCTGTTGTGACTATTGATTTGCCCTTAACGCTGGTGAGTATTTCGGCTATGCGTGTGTGGAACAGTAGGTGGTTTTTTGTTTTGGCTCCCATTAGGAATGTGATTTCCGTTTTTCTCTCGGCGAGTTTTTCTGTTAACGGTGTTAGTGAGGCGAGTCCTGTGCCGCCGCCTACGATCATGATTTTTCGAGCGTTTGTCAGTGTGTATCCTTTTCCGAATGGACCGCGGATTCCGATTGTGTCCCCGGTTTTCATTTTGTGCAGTGCGTTGGTTGCTTCGCCTACTCTTCCAACGGTTACAGCGGCTTGGTTTCTTTTGGGGTTCAGCATGGCTAGGCTCATGGGAACTTCGTCTAAGCCTGGTATCCAGATCATGATGAATTGTCCGGGTTTGGCTTCGGAGCACAGTCTGTCATTGAACATGAACGATTTGACTGTGGGTGTCTCGGTGGTGACGTTGGCTATTCTGGTTGTGCGCATTTTGTTAATGGCGGTGTGATAGTCCAACAATTTCGTTTATGCTCCTGAAGCCTTTATTGTGCATGTAGGTGTCGATGCCTTCGGCTATGGACCTGAAGATGCCTAATCCCTTTGATGCTATTGCTGTGCCTATTTGGACGGCTGAGGCTCCGGCTAACATGAATTCGACGGCGTCTTGCCAGGTGGTTATTCCGCCGCAGCCGATGATGGGTGCTTTGACTGTTTCGTGTATTTCGTAGACGCATCGGACAGCGATGGGTTTGATGGCTGGTCCGGATAGTCCGCCTATTTTGTTGGCGAGTATGGGTTTGCGGGTTTCGGTGTCGATTGTCATTGCTCGTACGGTGTTGATTGCTGTGATGGCGTTTGCTCCGGCTTTGACTGCGGATGTGGCTATTTCGGTGATGTCTGCTACGTTGGGGGTTAGTTTGACGATGACGGGTTTTTTTATTGTGCTTTTGACTGTTTTTACGACTTTTGAGACTAGGTTGGGGTTTTGTCCGATTTCTGAGCCGGTTTTTTTTACGTGGGGGCAGGATACGTTTAGTTCTATGGCGTCTGCTCCTGCTTTTGTTAGGATTTGTGCGGTTTGGGCGTATTCGTTTGGTGTGTATCCGAATACGCTGGCTATTATTGGTGCTTTTGGTTGGGTTTTTTTGAGTTTGGTGATTTCTTTGGCGAAGTGTTTGGCGCCGGGGTTGGGTAGGCCCATTGCGTTTAGTAGGCTGTGGTTGTTGATTTGGACGATGGTTGGGTTGGGGTATCCTAGTTGTGGTTTTAGGCTTGTTGATTTGGTTACTACTGCGCCTGCGCCTTGACGTATTGCTTCTTGTAGGGTTGGGGTTGAGAGTCCGAGTATGCCTGCTGCTAGTATGGTTGGGTTGGGTAGTCGTAGTCCGGTGATTTCTGTTGTTAGTCGATTTGTCATTTTTGTGGGTTCTGGCTCCTTCGTGCTTGTTGTTCTATTTGTGGTTATTGTTTATTTATCTTTAAGTTAGATTGTTGGGCGTAGCATAGAGGGTTAGTATGGGTGCTGAAAAATTTTTTTGCGGTGAAAGTTAGACTTTTCAGTTTGCGGTTTGGGGGCTGTTTTGGTTTTTGTATGGTGGTTTGGGCGCTGTTTACTCGTGTTCTTGCGTGGTGTTCTATGTTGTTATGCGTGACTTTTGATGTTGGCATGCGTGGCTTTTGAGTATGTTGAGTGGCTCTGTGGCTGAAAGACTGTGAAAGAAGAAGAAAGGGGGAGGAAATTGACGCCTTCTACCATTGTTGCAGGCGTGTTTTGTGGCTGAGGCTGTGTGGACATCGTCGTACGATTGTTCCCGGTGACGACATCATCCGGAAATGTTGTGTGTGCGGCTGTGTGTTTTGTTGTAGTTGTACACGCTGAACCGTGCTGTACGACTTCTTCTATGTTGACTGAGCTTGGGCTGTGGCTGTTTTGAAGTTGTTGTTGACTCTGGTAGGTCTGCCACAACAACTTCTCTGGATGTTGGATAGGCGGGTCTGATTGTTTCAGAAGTTATTAACTCTCGCTTAGGTTTGGTAATAACACCGAGGTGCCTTTAGGTTTGGAAGTAGTAGTCCGCTCCGCGTGTACGTTGACTACTTCCATGTTGATTCTGCCGTGCAGGCTGATGAGCTATCTGGTGTTGTTCGAGTCACTTTCTATGAAATGAGTGACTTCGCGATGTTTTTAAGCGTTGACGCTGAGTTCTGGAGTTTTGTGATCTCTTCATCTGTCAATGGCAGTTTCAGAACCTCTCTTATGCCGTTTCTGTTGATGATTGTGGGCACGCTGAGGCACATGTCGCTCACCCCGTAGTAGTTGTTGAGTAGGCTTGAAACTGTGAGTATGGCGTTTTCGTCGCGGATTATGCTTTCAACTATTCTGGTTAAGCCGAGTCCGATGGCGTAGTATGTTCTTCCCTTGAGCTCGATGATCTTGTATGCGGCGTTCTTCACTTGCTCGAATATGTTATTCAAGTATCGGTCGTCGAGTTCTTGGTCGAGAGCTGTCCCGTAGTCTCTGAGCCTCGCGCCTGCTACGCTTGCTAGACTCCAGGCGGGTACTTCGCTGTCTCCATGTTCACCGATGATGTAAGCGTGAACGTTTCTGGGATCGACTTTTAGGTGTTCTCCTAGCACGTATCGCAAACGTGATGTGTCTAGTATCGTGCCGGAGCCGATTACTTTGCTGGAGGGAAAGCCTGAGAGTTTCAAGGCTGCATAAGTCATTAGGTCAACGGGGTTTGTGGCAATTAGAAGAATGCCCTTTTTGTTGTGTTCCTTTATTTTTGGGATGATTTGCCGAAAAATCTCAACGTTGCTAGTCGCCAAGTCTAAGCGTGACTGGCCAGGCTTTTGGGCTAGTCCAGCGGTGATAACAATGATGTCAGCGTCTTGGCAATCTGGGTAGTCTCCAGCCCATACTCTGACAGGTCGAACGAAGGATACGCCGTGATTCAGGTCCATAGCCTCGCCTTCGGCTCTTTTCTTGTCGACATCTATGAGGACGATCTCTGATACTGTTCCATGAATCATTAGGGAATAGGCAAATGATGATCCGACGAATCCTGCTCCGACTACTGCGATCCTTGGAGTATGCGAATGTTCGCTAACTGACAAAAAACCACCTCACAACGGCAACACGTAATACTCTGACTCTGGCGATAAATCCTTTACCCACAGTATTCAGCTACTGCACGCGCGAGAAGAGCAATTCGACAAGAGACGCCCAATCATCGGCTGTGAACGCCGTGTGCGTGTTGATGCCCAAATGGCTCTTAGTGTCATCAACAAGTGCTAGTATATAGGGAAGGGTGTTGGAGTTGTTGTTGACGTTGAAGGGTTTGTTACAACAACTTCTTGTATGTTTGGAGGATGGTTTTCTCTTTTTCATGAGTCGTTAACTTCGGCTTAGAAACAATGGTAATACTGAAACGTATTGCGAGTATCGTTTCTTGGAGTCAGTCTGGGTTTCCGTATGATGCCTTGGATTCTGCTTGCTTTGTCCCGAGTCAAGATTCGTCATGAAAAAGGTTGGGCTAGACTTCGAGTGCACAATCAGCACAACTCGCAAGATGGTGTTCGGTAAACGAAAAGAGAAGAAGACCACTGTTCGATATAGAATACTGCTGTTTGGCGGAACAATGGATTAGTGGAGATATCTCCCGCACACTCCCCCTTTTTCCCTTTTGTGCTTCTGCACTCTAGAGATACTAACTCCTAAATTGCTTTGAATGAAGAAGTTGTAGAAAAAAAGTGAGGAGTTGTTATTTGGCTAACATTGATGACTCGGTGGGGCTAGTCGCCAGGTGTGGCTGGCTTTATGGTTCTATACAATTTGCCGAGTTGGTCGATGTATAGCACCTTTTCTTTAACAGTTATTTTCCAGAAGGGATATGCGCGGATGTGAGTTATTTCAGAAGGCTGAAACATCATTGCAGTCTTTATGGTCTTCTTAGACAACATCTTTTCTGTTTCTTCTTTTCTCAGGTTTAATGCTTTTGCTACTACGTCAATTGCTTCCTTTTCTGGAAGATATCTAATTGGCTTCCCAAAAGCGGTGATTTCTTCGAATTGACCCGTGTAAGCGTTGACGATGACGCAAAGTCTTGCGAGTGGCACACCACATTCTCCTGTTTCTCTTTCAAAACCAAATGGCACTATGTGATAGTAAGGAACCTTTTCTTTTTCTAAACCTGGCTTAATCTCTTCGCGCACAAGAATTGGTTGAAGATTCTTGATGCCCTTCTTCTTCAGAATGGTATATGGGGGTTTGTCTCTGAGTTTGAGTTCCTCTATTGCTCTTTTTGCGTTCTTGATCGCTTCTTCAGGTAAGATGATTTTCTCTCCAATTCTCTTTACCTTCATCACCACAACTCTTCCTTTTGCTACAGGTGGTTCGATAACTGCAACATAATTGTTGGACCATGTCCCCGCAAATCTAACAGCACCGTTCCAATCAGTTGCGTTCCAAACTGCGCCGGTCATGGTTGAATTCGATCCCACATTATGAGGTTCAGGGTCATATTTGGTTATTTGGTTGAGGACCGGTGTACTTCCTGCAAGAGGCTGGACGTCTGTTACGAAACCTACTATCACGACCCAGTGATCACCTCTATTGATTAGCGTGGCTACTGGAAAATTGTTCCTGTTCATCCAGTACAGGATGTCAAACATCACTGCATCACGATTGGTATCCATGAAAATGTTCCACGTGCCACCTGCAGGTGGAGGGTTAAGTGTCCTAAGACAACCTCTTAGACCCAGAGGGTCAGTGCACCATGCTATGGGTTCCGTAGAACTGTTGTTGGCCTGAATCACATCCCAACAATTAGTCAAACCTGGTGGAACCGTTGGCGGTCCTTGAGGGAAAAACAGTCTGTCAGCAGCATTTGGATATCCATTCATTATCATTTGAGCGCTCGCAGCTCCACACCAACAGCAAGATTCTTGTCCATACAAAGGAACGTTTCCAGTAAGGTTTAGCTGGAATGTCATTTCATCATCTCTCTCCTTTGAGTACTTCAGTTAGTTCCTGTCAACCATTTATTTAATATTTTTGCATTTCTTATCACAAATCTTATATCAATATGGATAACATATGAAGACCATTGTGCAGAATTGACACGCCTGAAAAAGATGATGATTAAAGAAGAATAGCGTGATATCAAGATCAATCTAAATAGACGAAGGAGAACAAGGTTATGAAGGAAGCTAATTACAAAGTTTATGGGAAAATAGATCCCAAGGTATTGGAAGCGATTCCTGAAGAGTTAGGCCTAAGAATTTACGCAGTGAGAGACAGAAGGGTATTGGGGTCGTCACCGATAGGAAGAGACGGTAGGTTCAGTATTAGGTACAAGTACGAGGTTTATGAAAAGGGTGAGAAAAGATTTGCTATAGGTTCTTCTTTAATTGTTGGACCGGATCTGCCTGGAGATGCCATCTTAAAGGCAAAATTTCCTCTGGTGTTCTTGCCACCTGAAAACTTTGAGCTGAAGGAAGATGAATGGTGCGGAACTGTTCCAAAAAAATGGAATAAAAATATTATCAGTAAGCCAATAATAGACAAATTTTGGATACCGTGGTTGAAGACTTTATGTTACGAGTGGCGCCCCTGCGTTCAGGTACTTGCTTGCTCCAAGATAGAGTCTGGATTGTGCTACAACGAACAGCCTCTGACAAATGAGCGTGTACGTATATACAGGGTTTCTTGGTCTATCCTTGTCCCGTTCGGGCAGGAGCCACAGAAGTATATAACGCTTGTTGCAGAAGGAGATACAGACCAATTTGGGTATTTTAGACCCAAAATAACCATATGCAAGAAGCCTTTTGTGATTCCTTTCTATAAGGTATTAGGTTACATAGTAGAGGTTGGCCAGATTATCGATGGAGCGTTTAACTCCATATACAAAGATCCAGAAGATCAACTTCGTGAACTAGAAACCGATCTATGTGAAGAAGTCTACATTGATAAAACCAAAGTTGTTATTCCAGAAGACGCTGAAGGAATGTTGACGGGTAATACCTTCAAGCTCACGAGGATCGGCAACATTCCTGTGGGCTATATCAACCAAGATCCAAATAGCCCATTCCATGGCTACGCCAACTCCATGGCCGCAACCGACAGCGCAACTCTAAAGGTTATTGATTCAGCATTCTATGGGACCATAAAGCTATTTGCCAACATAGGAGCTGGTATTGTAAATACAGTCAAGTACTATCGCATTAAATGCTCTTATGAGATTGATGGCACTGCCGTAGAAAGTTACATCCAAGTTCCCTTTTCCAATCTCCGTGAATCCACAAATGTGGAAAAACCTACTTCTGGCCCATATAAAACGGAGTTTATGGGACCAACGGATAACAATGTGTATACTTATCCCAACCCTTATGATTTGGCAGAAGATAAGCAGTGGGTCTATAAAGGGCTGATTATGGTATTGAATACTGCCACTCTGCCCATGCCTCACGGAAAATACACCTTTACCGTCGAGCCCCTTGATGTAAACAAGAATCCTGTAATGGTCGCCAACCCAGACAACCTAAAATGTACCATACTGGTTGATAATACTGCCCCTACAGGCTCTGTTGGAGCTATTAAGGGCCCAGGTGGCCAGCTTGTGTCTGCATGTGGTTTTCTTAAGCTTCCATTCGCAAGAACAGATTCCAGAACTTGTGATGGCACGACGTATGCAAGGAATGTGGTTCACGGAAAAATATCTGTGCCCTTCAGTGCACAAGATGGACATGGACATATAAAATCGATAGTGCTTGAAGCGCATTTTGGAGGTAAATGTGATACATCAATAACTTTGGTTGGTGGTGTGAAAAAACCGGCGATAGGTTGCGACGGAACATGGGAGTATCAAGACTACAGTGATGTTCCTTCTACTCAACGTCCAATCTGGAGTGGTCGAAGTGATTACTGTGCAAGTTCAGACCAGGATTGGGATGAGTGCGCTTATCAGTTCAGACTAACGATCTATAAACGTGTAACCAACGGAGAAGTCGCATATCCATGGTGGGACTTTACCCAGCATATTACTATCACTCGTACGTAGAGACGGATAATGATCATTCCATTGTAAAAGAACGAAGCTTGTCGATAAGTCCTTATAATGGTGGAGATATCTCCCGCAACTCCCCTTTTTTCTTTTTGGAGAACACAAATGCGCGCCCTCGAACACGAGCAACTGATTCTGCATTAGAGCGTGCAGTTAATTTGGTTTGACAGAAGCATGCCTTTACCTGAAAAGCTGAGAGATCGAGCATGTCTCTTCTTTCTATGCCTTTTTTCTCAATCGCGTCCTGGTGTTAATAAGAAAAGTGATAGAAACGAGATTATGAAATAAAGGGCAAGTATCAATGCAGTAACTTTCTCTGCACGTGTTAGTCCTCTTGCATCTCGTCTCCTAACAAGTCCGGCAACCAAAGGCAACAGTCTAAGCCCCTCAATGTAAGGGACTAGATTTAGTCTTGTCTCAAGCTGAAAAATGAGGGTACCGAAGTGCAGGACTCGAAAATAAAAGTTGAAGAACGCCATTAGCATAATGACAACGCCTACGAAAGCCATGATGGGGTACACATTTGCCAGATCAATGCTCCTGTTGTGAATGAGGTTCAAAGCAAGTCCAATATAGGCTGTCCAACCGAAAACAATCGCGGTAAGAATACTGACAGAACTGCTATACAATCTTGACACATGCGAATAGAACGCTCTTATGTTGTCTTCATTTTCTTTCGTCATCATTCTATCTCCCGTTATTCTTTCAACGTGTAAAGAGGCTCAACACCTAAATCTTTTCTCTCTCATTCTACATTAGACAAGTAACGTACGTTGGCTACGAAAGAGCCGTTCTCAGAAATTCGGCCAAATCCATTGTCTCGATTTCTGAACCGCAATGCTCGCAGTGCTTTAGAGAGTCAATGCTTGTCTCTTTGCTGACTTTGACTTTTCCGCCACAATGAGGACAACGATAAACCGCAACAATCCCCCCATCCTTAACTTGCTGCAATAACGCATTCAAGTCCACAGAAATCTCTACTCTCTTGACTGTCACTTTTCTTTCTCTTTCGCGTAGCTTTCTAGCTTCGTCATACATTTTCATGTCTTCATAAATCTGAGCTGCATCAGACAGGCGGCCTGCCGCCTCTAGATTGTGTATCAGTGCTTGCTCTGTCTGATGTTGAAAGCCTCTCCACAAAGGGCCCATGATATGGGAAGTACCCATGGTTGGTGGTGGTGGCTCTGCTCTCACAAGGGGAGATTTTATGTTCCATTTTAATTCGGGCAAGAATCGGGGATTGAATTGATCTATGCTATGGATACAAACTTGAGTCCAAATAGAAAGTACCGAATCCCTATCCTGCAGGATATGCTTGTCAGTTCCAACTAACTGATGATACGGGTATTCATTAAACTTCTCCTCTAACTTTCGAAAGCACTCATCAGAGCAAACCATCACTTTCCGTGTAGATGCTTTGGGAATGTCCCATATGACGGGCGATGGCGTCGATTCTGCAATCATATCAAACATAAATCGCATACATTTCTCGCATCCTTCTTTGTTGCAGACTATGCAATGATCTGTCTTCAGAAGGATTCCTTTGTTTCCGCAGTTTGGGCATTTACCCATTACTAGGCACCAAACGGGCACGATATACTCGAAGTAAATAGCTCAGATTATTTAAGACGTTTTACATTACTCAAATAATATAGAACAGATGTTGTCTTGTATGGCAAGTCTTGAAATACTATACCTCACGGAAGGCTGCAAGGGCTGTTCGTTCATTTTGCTGTTCTTTCGTTTGTTTGGTTGTTTCAGAGGTTCTCCGCAAATAGTTAATGCAACCTGAAATAGAAGAATCGAGAGGTGTAGCTTGGACTTGAGCAGCAACGAAGAATCGACTTATGATAAGCTTCTTCGCAAGTACTCCAAGTACTATATGTACTCTCGTGCTTCAAAAGAAAAACTTGAACAGGACATAGCCCGTTTGGTAAAGGAAGGCAAGAGCCGAGAACAAGCTATAAATGAACTCGCCATTGGAGAATTAATCGAGCCTTCACCAAGCAGCGAGGCAGAGAGAAAGAAACCAGGATTTTCGGTAGATTATTTGCATGAGAGGATAGCGGATGCACGTGCAAAAGAGAACATCTCTTGGATAGGTGCTTTGGCAGGCGCAATAGTCTTGGTAGTAGGAATTGCTCTTTCTTTCTACAATGAGAGAAGCATCTGGTCAGGGCAAATAACTCACCCCTACTCACAGGTGGGGGTTTTGATGGTAGTGATTGGATTTCTCATTTTGTTTCTTGCTGGGGCCTCAGCTAGGGACCGAAAGGAAGAAAAGGAAAAATACTTGAAAGAACTCGAAAAATCACACGTCTTAAGGAATGTCTGCCCAAACTGTGGAAGAGAAATGTCTCCAGATTTCAAAATGTGTCCCTACTGCGGAACCAAACTGTAATCACGCTAAGCTTGCATTTCGAGTCAGTTAGCAAAGGTCTACCCGATTGGGAATCACGGTCTTCCCATATTGCGAGCTGTCTACGTTCCAGAAAAACAAGCATGCTTTTTCGATCCTACATGTCGGCTTTTTACAGCGGCAATATAAGGAGAAGCAGTGTAGAATATACGCGCTGCAGTCCTTTTTCAGCCTAGCAATTTCTAACCTTCGCGCTTTCCAAGTATTGCATGCTCACGAGCACGTGAGGCAGTGGCGACTATGCTGTTGGCTGTTGTTTGAGTTTTAGCATTCCGATTAGTCTTCCGTCTTTGAAGACTGCTAGGTTTCTTAGCCCCGTGTTCCTCATAGTTCTTAGGGCTTCCGCTAGAGACTGGTTCGACTTGATTGTCACCACGGGCATTGACATAATCTCTTTTGCATGGGTCTTAGCCGGGTGTCTTCCTGGTTTGACCACTTTCTCGAGCAGGTCTCTCTCGCTGATTATTCCTATTGGGTTGTTGTTTTCTGTGACGATGATGGAGTTGACGTTGTTCTTGAGCATCTGATCAACTATCTTTATCACAGTGTCAGACGATGAAACCCTCAGTTTGCTTGTTTGGTCAACTGGTCCAGCGATTAATTCGTTGATGTCTAAGCCTCTTTTCCACATGTCGTTCAGCATTTCACTTATGCTCTCAATATATCTTGTATCATTCGTGTAGAACGCTTCTTCAAAGTTGAACATGGTTTTAACGGCTCGAACATCCATAGACGGCGTCTTAAAGATGAACAGGTGACGGTTATCGATCAACATCATCATCAAATACGTAATCTGAACGTGCCTCATCTCACAAAGTTCTGAAAGCTTCTTCGCAGCTTCCAAGTTGTCCAAGTCGATGGGCGCCATAACACGATATCTCAACGCTCGTTTGGAGTATTTCGCGAACAGGTTGTTCTCCAAGATCTTGTTTATTCCATCCGCAGAAGTGATAGCCACGACATCCTTCTCCGCGACTTCGAGTATTTTCTCCAGTTTCGACTGCGCTTCCTTGGCGTCCCTGATAACAGTTGTCAGTTCAACGGGCTTGCCTGTTTCCAGTTCTTTTATTCTCTGTTCAGCGGTTATGGCGTTGTTCCACATTTCCATGAAAGATTCCCTAAGCGTAGACGCAAAGATCTTGCTGCTGATCCACAATCCGTTGCTGGTTTGAGTGAACATGGT
>Ga0315314_1001677_pt1 | contig 19356 bp, 17 predicted proteins | sample TDP9_MG_FD_203631 | JGI IMG/M metagenome (GOLD analysis project Ga0315314, IMG submission 203631) | Freshwater sediment microbial communities from Lake Towuti, South Sulawesi, Indonesia - TDP9 | ecosystem: Environmental > Aquatic > Freshwater > Lake > Sediment | place: Indonesia: South Sulawesi... | reverse complement strand
GCGTTTCAGGTGGCACGCCGCCATACTCGTATCAGTGGTATCAATGGTTCCCAGACGGAAGCCAGCCATTTGCCGGAGCAAACGAAAACACTTTCGTCTTCACGCCGTCTTCTGCTGGATTCAACCTAATTTACGTCGAAATCACAGACAGTCTTGGCGCAAAGGTTTACATTGGAGCAACCGCAACAGTCAACCCCTTGCCGACCGTTTCCATTCTACCCAACGCCGTTACAATGGACATTGGCCAGTCACAGACCTTTAGTGCGATTGTTTCCGGCGGTACTTTGCCGTACTCACTTCAATGGTATCTGAATGGAACTGTAATCGTTGGAGCCACCTCGTCCTCATACACATTTATGCCTGCCTCAGCTGGCACGTACAACATATTTCTCACAGCAACAGACGCTTTCGGCATGTCAGCAACCTCCAACATAGCCGTGATAGTCGCTAATCCACCGCCGACCATACTGGTAAGCCCCAGCTCGGTCGCCTTGGATGTTGGTGAACCATGGACGTTCATAGCCAGCATATTCAACGGCACCCCACCATACTCCTCATACCAATGGTATATTGACGGTTCGCCTGTGGCAGGAGCCACTAGCAGCACATGGACATTCATGCCTCTTTCAGTTACTAATCACGTCGTCTACGTTACTAGCACAGACAGCGTCGGGTTCGAATGCACGAGCAACATGGTCATTGTTACGGTTAGCGCCGCCATGAACCCGAGTATCTACCCAGTTTCAGCCACTCTAGACCTTGGCCAATCACAAGAATACACCGTACAAGTTTCTGGCGGAACCGCGCCTTATTCGTATCAGTGGTATCAATGGCTCCCAACTGGATGCATGCCGTTTCCAGGTGCTACCAGCGCAACATTTACCTTCACACCCACTTTCAGTGGTCTCAACATAATCTACGTGATAATTACCGACAGCCTCGGCGTACAAGTCAACTGGGGAGCCACAGCCAATGTTAATCCACCACTTTCAGCGTCAATTTCCCCGAAATCGGTCATAATGGACATAGGAATGTCGCAAAAGTTCACTGCGATCGCAGTAAACGGAACGCTACCATATGCATATCAGTGGTATATTGACGGAACACTTGTTGTAGGCGAAACTTCGAGCACTTGGACTTACACTCCAACACTTCCCTCAGTCGGAGTCCACACTATCTACGTCGCCGTTACTGATGCAGTGAACTCCACAGTGCAATCTGATTACGCGACGATAATCGTCAATCCACCGCTCACAGCTGATGTATTCCCAACCTCAGCTGCAACAGATTTGGGATTATCCGTCTCCTTCACATCAAGCGCGTCTGGCGGAATGGCGCCCTACAGTTTCCAATGGTACGTAAATGACACATCAACAGGCGCAGTTGGAAGCACATTCACTATAATGCCGACTTCCGCAGGGATATACATAGTCTCAGTCGTAATCACTGATGCGTTCGGATTCAATGCATCTAGCACTGCTTTAGTTACTATTAACCCACTTCCAATCGTTACTCTCACACCCACGTCTGCAAGCATCAACCTCGGGGAATACCAAGCATTTACTGCCACAGTCACATTTGGCACATCCCCCTACTACTATCGGTGGTATGTAGACGGGGTTCTAGCAGCTGAGACACTCGTTCCAACATACTTGTTTACTCCACCCTCCATAAGCACATACTACCAGCTGTCCGTTAAGATAACTGACGCAGTTGGCGTTAACGCCACATCAAACAGCGCAATAATAAACGGTCACGATGTAGCAGTCATAGGCGTAGCTTCGACAGACAACTCCTGTTGCCCAATTGCAAAAACAGTTTTCGCAAAAGGTTACCCGATAGGGATGAACGTCACCGTCAAGAACGTGGGCTACTACTCAGAGACGTTCAACACTACAACATACGCCAACGAAACCGCTATCTCTTCGCAGAATGTCACGCTCATACCAGGCGAAGTCGTAACGCTCATCCTCAACGGAACCACTGCACAACTCGCATATGGCCACTATATAATCAGTGCCATCATTCCTTTAGTAACAGGCGAAGTGAATAACGCAAATAATTACATTGCAAACAGTACGAGAATAACTGTGACCATTCCGGGCGACGTCAACGGCGACGGCATAGTAAACATCCGCGACGCCACTCTGGTTGGCATGTGGTGGCAACAACTCGTTCCACCCGCACTGCCAGAAGCAGACATCAACGGCGACGGTATAGTCAACATAAGAGACGCCACGCTAGTAGGCCTTAACTGGCAGAAGCAAGTTGAACTGTAACGAACCTTGCAGCGTTGTGCTCTCCCACCCCCCTTTTGTTTTATTTTTGTTCGGGTATTCGATTAAGAATTGTGATTTCAGCAGCGCGCATTCTGTGGTGGGGTCGCTGGGATTTGAACCCAGGACCGCCAGCGCCCCAGGCTGGTATCCTAGACCAAGCTAGACGACGACCCCACAGAGATGATACAGGATCCTAACTGTGAAGGTAAAATCACTAACCTACTATTAAAACTTAAAACTCTAGGGAACTATGATAGAACACTACAATTCCCATCTTTGAAACTGAAACATGTACTAAAATTTGTTATATAGAATTTTTGTGGTTTTGAAAGTTGTACCAATGCTTTTGCCGGGTTCAGCATGTGCGCGAAGCGTTGAAAAAGACATTTATGCTGTTGTTTCAAAACATAGTGCTCAAGGAGAAAGAGCATTTGAAACTAAACATAATAGGTATAGTGGGGGCTATAATCGCATTCGTCAGCTTGGTTCTGCCTTGGTGGACGATGACGATATTTCCTTCCCATTTCTTCTCCCTTACGACTGTGTCAATATATCCGTATACATATCAGGCAGAGGCAATTATTCCATGGCTTCCATCGCCATTTGACGAATCGGGCATCACCGTCTGGATTTGTGCACGATCCGCTCTTTTTCTTGTTCTTATAGGCGGTGTTATGGGAATAGTAGGTAGCCTAGCACAAAGAACAAGAATGCTTCTAGTTACAGGCGGACTGCTTGCTTTGCTTTCAGTCATAATTTTCGCAGTAGGTCTTCAGATCGAACTCTCGAGAGAGGTAGCGATGCAAGGGGTACCACCAACACCAACAGTGAGCTTGTTCTCAAGCGGAAATGTCCTCGGAAGCGACTATATAACCTACCTGTCTTTTGGCTCTTGGCTTGCATTAATCGCAGGAATCTTAATGCTTGCTGCTTCACGAACAAAACAGGAAACAAGCTCTCCACCAGCAGTCCAGCAACAACCAGTATATAACTAGTCTTAGTAATTTCACTTGCGTCTTCTGAAGAACCTGCAGCCACCTATCTCAGTGACATACCCGAAGCCAGACTCAATTAGCTGAGTACCCTCATTATTGAAATAAAAGGGGGGTTATTGATTGTGGGGTACTTCGACGGTGACGGTCGTCACGGCGTAGTTTCCTGAAACATCGGTGGCTTTGTAAGTTATAGTGTAGACCCTGCCTGAGCCTGTCCCACTTCTTTCTGCTCTCAGTTTGAAGGTGAAATCGTTTACGATTATGATGTCGTCAATCGTATTCCCGTCGCCTAAGCCGTTGTCAGGTTCATTACTCGTGATCGATACAAACGTGATCGTGGGCGAGGGGTCGCATACGTCAAAAGCCGTCACGTTAACTTTTACTTCAACGTACTTGTGGTTTGGCGGCCACAGAGTGCTGGGCGTTTCAGTCGCGTTTATTTCGGGGGGCGTCGTGTCTATAACTGTAACCGTGACATTGTCGCTCCCCGTGTTTCCAGCCTCATCCGTAGCATTCAATGTTACCGTGTGCGTGCCGAGGTTGAACGCATAAGTCAGTGTCGTGTTTGTGGCGTTTGTCTCGGTTGCAAGTATGACGCCTTTCTCGCTCCAAGTGAAGTTGAACCGTGTCGAAACATTGTCGGTAGCTGTCCCATTGAGCATGACCTGCGTTCCTGCATGGGAGGCCTGTTCCACGTTTATGTCTGGTCCAGCGTTGACGACAGGCGGCTGGTTCTCGAGTACAGTTACTATTGCAGTAGCTGCCTCAGTCTTGTTGAGCGGTGAGCCAAACCTGACAGTGAGCGTGGCGTTATAGACTCCTGCGACAGTGTAAACGTGAGTTGTGCTGAGCAGCGTTGGGCTAGAGCCGTTTACTGGAGTGCTGCCGTCGCCAAAGTTCCAAGTGACTTGAACGATAGCGTTGATGTTGTCGGTGGTTGTTCCGTTGAAAGTGACGGTCTGACCCACACGGACTTGTTGGTTTGGACCAGCGCTTAAGCTTGCTTGCACTCGGATTACTAGTAATGGCATGACTGCGGCTATCATCAGCAAGGTGACTATAAGAAAGACCTTCCTTTTCATGCTCAAATCTCCTTCATCTTCGTATCACAAGCGGGTAATAGAAAGCTAAAAGTCTTGTGGAATGTTGTTCTATTCGATGGGCAAGGGAGCAACTTTTGGTCTATGATGATTGTTGACCCATGCATAACCATACAAAAGCATGCAAAAACTACCTAGACTAGGGAGGGCGTGTGTGTCTTCTCACAGAGAGCCTTGAAGTCTAAAAAGTGACAAAGAAGGTTTAATCATATTTGGAGCATACAGTGAACGAGGGTCTAGAACAGCGTCTAGGACACTCACAGAGAAAAACTTCCAATCATCGCCTCACCCTTAACCTCCTCCTAACCGCAGGGTTCTCCTTCGCAAGCCGCCGCAGAACCATTTCAAACGTTTCGTCTGGTGCGAGTTCTCTTTCCACAAAAACCCCAGTCCTGCCGACTTCATCGCGACGTAAAAGCGCATGCACACGGTCGAATACGGTTTCCAAAGAAACGCCCAAGGCTTTCGCAACCTCTTCTTCACGTCCAACGATACTGCTCTCCATGTGACCCTTCCTTGTGGGCTCGATTAACATGAGGCGCTTGTCCACGCCAGCAACCCGCAAATCTTTTCTCAGCATTTCAAGGTTCACCTCGCCCCCATACTTGTAAAAATCTCGCTCGACCCGCCGCATCTTCACAAGCGGAAAAGACACACATAGCCTTTCGCCCAATTCAACATACCCCTTCGCTGCATAAACTGGTGTTGCCTGCACCAAAACCCGCCGACTAAAGGAAAACCCTCCGTTTTCTAGCGCGTTTTCAGCCAAGAAAGACGAAGGAGGTTCGGGCAAAAAAACGTCAACATCGCTCTTCTCAGAAACATCACCACGCGCAATGCTGCCGTGAACGATGGAGTAAATGTGGAAACGCGCCAAAGCTCCCATGACCTTCAACGCTTGGTTATGCAGCGTTTTCAGTAGTTGCCAACGTTTCTTGTCATAAACAACTTCGATTCGTTCAGCATGCCTTAGCGGTTTCTTCGCCATTTCTCGACCTGCCCTCTTGCAAAAACTATACTAAACTGTTGCTTTAGAAGATTCCGTGAGGAACACGAAAACATGTCGCTAACGCCCGAAACCACTTTTCTATTAGGCTTGCTTCTATTCTGGGGCATCCTATTCGCCGTCGGCCAAGTTCTCCACGCAGATAAGCATGGGTTCAAGATTCTACTCTTCTTTCTTTCCTACCGCTCCCAAAGATTCAAGAATGTCATAGAAAGAATGGGCGAAAAATATGCGTTGCTTTGGAAAACCCTGTGCAACGTGGGCTTTGCGTTAGCCTTCGGGTTGATGGTCTTTGTCGCATATTTTCTTTCCAGCAACTTGCTCAAATTCTTCTCGCCTGTCGTGGAGAGTGTGCCAATCGTGCCGGTTGTCCCAGCCGTCACCATACGGTTGGATTCGCTACCCTTCTTCTTCGCCGCAGTGGCTGTCATTGTGTTTTTGCATGAGTTGGCTCACGGTGTAATCGCAGTCTCGGAGAAAGTCGCCGTGAAATCTGCAGGGTTAGCTTTCATGTTCTCATTTTTCGGCGGGTTCGTAGAGCCCGAAGAAAAAGACTTCGAAAATGCTTCGAGAACTTCGAAGCTTCGAATAGTGAGTGCGGGGTCGGCGGTGAATTTGGCGACGGGTCTTCTTGTTCTCTTGTTGTTAAGCGGGTTGTTCGCTTCATCTGCTGGTGTTGTTGTTAACGGTGTTGCGGAAAATGGTTCGTTGGCGAGTGTGGGTGTGAAACGGTTCGACGTAATTTATGCTATAAATGGTTCTCGGGTCAATTCGTTGCAGAATCTTTCGGACTATTTGGCGAATGTTACGCCGGGTACGTTGGTGGTCCTTAGAATAAACGAGGAAAACGTGAGCATCATGACAGAGAATTTGGATGGGCGAGCGGTAATCGGGCTTTCTTCTGGGTTCAACTATCATCCTTTTCGTCTAGGTTTCGACCGTGTAGTGAGCGTGAACTTTTACTTGTTTCTGGATTGGGTTTTTCTGGCTGCTTTCAGTGTGGCGGTGTTTAACATGTTACCGGCTTATCCTTTTGATGGCGAAAAATTCCTTTACTATTCTCTGAAGGATTACGTTGGCGAAAAAAGGCAGATGTTGTTTCGTGTTTTGATTAATGTTGTTTTTTTGGGTTTGCTCTTGACGAACATGGTTTTGAGTTTTCTTTTGTTCGGTTTGCCCAGTGTCTAAGCAGGTGAAAGGTGAGCCGGGTGTGGTAAAGTGTGGTTTTTGTGGGCGGCGTGAGGCAGTTTTTATTCGCGCTTACAGTGGAGAGAAATTGTGCAGACGATGTTTCTGCAGGTCTGTAGAAGACCGTGCACGTGCTACTATCGCCGAGTATGACATGTTGGGATTCGACGACAGGATTTTGGTGGCAGTTTCCGGCGGGAAAGACAGCGTGGGGCTTTTGCACGTGTTGGCTGAGATAGAGAAAAATTTTCCAAAGGCTTCGCTGCTTGCGGTTTCGGTCGACGAGGGAATAAAGGGCTACCGTGAGGAGGCGTTACGGATTGCGGCAGAAAACTGTGCGCTTTTGGGCGTTGAGCATCATGTTTTAAGTTTTAGGGACTTGTTTGGCTCATCGTTGGACGAGGTTGTAAAGAAAACAAGAAAGATTTCTGGTAGAGAACATTTGAGTCCATGTGCGTATTGTGGAGTCTTGCGGCGTCGTGCGTTGGATTTGGCGGCGAAACGGTTAGAAGCTGATGTCTTGGCTTTGGGGCACAATTTGGACGATGTGGTTCAAACCTTCCTGCTGAACGTTGTGCACGGTGATGTCTGGCGTTTGGCTCGTTTTGGCGCAGCGAGTGGGGATGACGGTGGCTTGTTCGTTCGTCGTGTGCGGCCGTTTTGTCTTGTTCCAGAAAAGGAGACGGCATTTTATGCCTATTTGAAAGGTATCCGCTTTCAGAGCGTGGTGTGCCCGTATGCTGGTGAGGCTTTACGTAATGATGTGAGGCTTTGGCTGAATAGGCTGGAACAAAGACATGCTGGAAGTTTGTTCACTGTTTTTCGGAGTTTTGAGAAAATTGGGAAAACCATGGAGTTGAAACAAAAGGAAATTAACTTCTGTAAACAGTGCGGTGAGCCGTGCGCCACAGGTAAAGAGGTTTGCATGGTTTGCGAATTCTTGGAGAAGTTAGGCGTTTCATAAGAGAACATGGTTTTTCTGGTTTTTCAGGGCTCTGCGAGAAGGAAGACACACGCTCTCCCTAGTCTAGGTAGTTTTTCTGCATAGCACCATGTAGGCTTCTAGTCTCTTGAAGTTTTGTGGTTGAAAAGAGAGAGGTTGTTTGGGTTTTATGGTAAGGTTTAAGAAACACTGTGTAAACATGCTTCTCCATTTATCACCCTTTAGAAGTGACTATCGAAGTTGACCGAAAACATCCGCTATATCGTCCGAGAAGCGAAAGAAGACAAAGACGGGGCTAAACTTGCCCAAATTCTCAGCGAATGCTTCTTCCCCGTAACGCAAAGACAAGTGCGCCAGTGGATGCAACGGGCAAAGAAAGACCCGGCGGGAAGCACGACTCTGGTTTGCGAGATCGACGGCGAAGCCATAAGCCAAGTCAGCATAGACTTCAAAGAACTACACTTGGGTGAAGGCGTGTACATAAAAACAGGCGGAATCGCGGGCGTCTGCACAGGCTCGGACCAGCGAAGAAAAGGTTTGATGACCAGCCTCATGCAACAAAGCCTCGACTACATCAAAAATAAAGGCGTCTCCACTTCGGCACTCTACACGGCACTCTCACTTCCAGCGCACAGGATTTACCTGCGTTTCGGCTTCAGCGACGTACAAACATGGCCCTTCCACGTAAAGATTCTCGATTTTCCCTATGCCTTCCGCACATGGCTAAGAATCCTTAATCGCTACGTCAAAATGTCAAGAATAGCCCAAAAAACCCTCCAAAACTGGAACCGCTCAGTGGTCTTCGAACTGGGCAAAGTTGGCACGCATTCCTTCCGTTACAATGGCAACCGTTTTCGGCGGCTGCCCAAACCGCCAAAATTCGCAGACATAATCTTAGCATTGAGTCCCGAAACATTTTACAGAATAATGTGGGGCGCTTTGAAGTTTGGCGAAGCAAGGCAAACCGGAAAAGTGCGTGTGAAGAAGGGCGACGAAGCGGACCTGGAGATGCTAAGGAAGGTTTTGATTCGAATCTGGGATGATTAAGATGACGTCGACACTAAAGATTAGGCGGATGCAACCGAACGACGCGGAGCAGGTGCTCACGGTTTACAAGCAGTTTACGCTCGATTACGTGGGTTCCGCTTCGCGCAATCTGAAGGCTTTCCAGCGCATACTGAGAAAAAAGGACAATCTTTGCTGGGTGGCTCTTGATGAAGGAAAAACCGTCGGCTACATTTTCGCCACTTACTTTAAGGGAAGAAGAACCGGCGCTATCAACGAAATCATCGTAGCCCCAGAACACGACTTCGAGGCGATAGCGCGACTTCTCATCGACAAAGTCTACAGCATATTCTTGGAAAAAGGCGCAGCAGTAGTCTATGCAGCCCACATACGGAACCCATACTACCCACGAATCTTTCCCAAGCTGGGCTTTTTCGACGTAGAAACCGATGGTGCATTCATGTACGCGGTCGTGGAACCCGCGAAGTTCCTCAACGAGATTTCGCCCATCATAGTCAACAGGCTCAAACAATCAAGCGACTGGGATGGTTTACTGCAATTAGCTCTTGAAGAAAACAGCGGATTCTTCAAGAAAGACGGCGAAACCGTACAAGCCCTTTACGCAACAAACGTTCCCCCAGACTGCAAAATCACGTCAAGAGCAAACATTCTTGCTAACGTTCTTTTAGGCGTGGTGGACGTTCAAGAAGCATGGGCAGACGGAACTGTAACGGTGGAGACGAGACTCTCGAAAGAAAAGACACGTAAACTGTTGTCTACCTTGTTTCCCCGAAAACAGTTTTTGGCGTTCGACTTTTGGTAACAGCCGCCTACTTTTTCGCTTTCTTTCTTTTCTGTTTATACTGCGTGGCGCAATGGGCACAGCAGAAAGTGTACTCTTTCCCGTCAATCGTGGTGCGGTAAGCAGCAAACTCGCACTTGCCCAACGGAACCTTAGCCTTGCAAAAATCACACTGAACAAATTCTGGCTTCATTCATTTCATCTCCACGTTTGCTTTTTGTTTCTTACGATAATCCTCTATTGCAGCATGTAGCCCGTCGGCAGCAAGGTTGGAACAATGCATCTTAATCGGGGGCAATCCACCCAACTCGCCCGCCACGTCCGCACGGGTAATCTTCAAAGCCTCTTTCAATGTTTTCCCCTTCGCCAATTCTGTGACCATGCTGCTGGTCGCAACTGCGGCGCCGCAGCCGAAAGTTTTGAATTTAACGTCGTCGATGCGGTCGTCTTTGACCTTGATGTAGATGGTCATCATGTCCCCACAAACTGGATTCCCCACTGTGCCTACACCGTCGGCGTTTGGAATCTCGCCCATGTTACGCGGGTTTCGGAAGTGGTCCATGACTTTTTCAGTGTACATTATTCTTTCAGCTCCTTGGGCGTTAATGGTGACATACTTCTCAGCCTTTTAACTATATCGGGCAACACGCTTACGACGTAATCCACGTCTTCTTCAGTGTTCTGCTTTCCTAACGTGAAAAGTAGCGACCCGTGTGCCTCCTCGTGCTTCAGCCCAATGGCCCTCAATACATGCGACGGCTCTAGAGTCTTCGCCGTGCAGGCGGAACCCGAAGACGCCGCCACACCCAACATGTCAAGGCTTAACAGCATCGACTCGCCCTCGATGAAACTGTACCTGACCGCCACATTGTTAGGCAACCGTTTCGTCGGGTGTCCATTTAAGAAAGAATACGGAACCGCGCCAACTAAGCCCTTGATAAACCTGTCACGAAGCCTCGTTAATCTTTGGCTCTCGGCTTGCATCTCTGTTTTCGCCAGTTCCGCGGCTTTCCCGAAGCCTACAATGCCGGGAATGTTTTCGGTGCCCGATCTTAAGCCTAATTCTTGTCCTCCGCCGTGGATTAGAGGCTCTACGACTACGCCTCTCTTAAAGTACAACGCGCCAACCCCCTTCGGTCCATAAATGTCATTCGAAGAAAGAGTAAGCGAATCGATACCTTCAGCCTGCACGTCAACAGGCACTTGCCCAACCGCAGCCGTGGCGTCCACGTGCAAGACTGCTTTTTTGTGGTGTACGATTTGGCTGATTTCTTTTATTGGCTGTATTGTGCCGATTTCGCCGTTGGCGTACATGATGGACACGAGAATCGTCTCGTCGGTCAGTTCTTTCTCCAAACCTTCAAGGCTCACGACCCCGTACTGGTCCACTGGTAGAAATGTGGCTTTGAAGCCGTGTGTGGAGAGGTACTTGACGGAGTTGAGCACTGACATGTGTTCGATGCTGGAGGTGACGATGTGGGTTCCGCGGGTTTTGTTGCGGTTTGCGTAGCCTTTAATCGCCATGTTGTTGCTCTCAGTGGCGCAGGACGTGAAGATGATTGACTCTTTCTTTTCTGCGTTGATTAACTCTGCAACTTTCGTCCTTGCTTCTTCCAGCGCTTTCCTGGGCTCTTGACCGAACGAATGCAGGGAAGAAGGGTTGCCGAAATAAGCGTTCATGTAAGGCAGCACTGCCTCGACTACGCGCGGGTCAACGGGCATTCCCGCCGTGTGGTCCATGTAAACGCGTTTTGTAGACATGGTTATCAGTGTGTGTTAATTGTTTCATCTTTAAAAACTTGTTCAAAAATAGACTAGTACGCGAGGCTGAGAGTGTGAGACCAAAAAAGCGGATTGTTGTCCGTAAAGCAACAAGCAAAGACGTTGCGGGCATGGTCAACGTGTTAAAGAGGACAAGACTTCAAGACGAAAAATGAATGCAAAACGAGAAGTGGGTCAAACGGGCTCTGGAGAAGTTCTTGAAAACCACATACTACACGGTTTTCGTCGCAGAGGTTGAGGGCGAAATCGCTGGTTTCATAGGCGTCGTTGTTTTTCCGTCTCTCTGGGAAAGCTCCTTTCAGGGATTGATTAACGACTTTTTCGTGAGCGAGGATTTCGTGGGCAAAGGAGTTGGCACGAAGTTGCTTGAGACGCTCGTTGAATGGGCGGATGCCGAGAGAATCGGGGAATTACATGCGTCGACCGACTGGAAAAATGAAGCCGCCCGTAGGCTTTATGGAAAGTTTGGTTTCACTGAAGAAAGGTTGCTGCTGGAACGCACTGCGGATGAATAGAACTAATCTATAGTCATGTTTAAAACGTAGTGTAAGAAAGTTAAAAAGTGGAACACGTTGCCATTGGAGACAGTTGAGATGGATGCAAAGAAAACGGCGTCAATGCTGTTTCTGATTATCTTCTTGGGCGTTCTGACACGTTTCAGTGACGTTGGTTTTGCAGCGGCAGAAGTTTCTCCGTTGAGCCCTGGCATTATTTACGTTCCTGGCAACTACTCGACTATTCAGGCGGCTGTAAACGCCGCAGCCCCGGGTGACACGATTATTGTTGCGAATGGCACGTACAAAGAGCAAATAATCATAGATAAACCGCTTAGACTCATCGGCGAGAATCGAAGTAACACGATAATAGATGCTTTTGGCGCTGACTATGCTGTCTACATAAAGTCAAGCAACGTCATACTAAACGAGTTCACCATCCAAAATGCCACGACTCCTAATTGGGGAGCCATATTGATAGGTGAGTTTCTAAGCACGATCTCAAACGTAACCATAACCAACTGCACAGTCACTAGAAACCATTATGCGATTTGGTTTAGAAACGCAGTAAACAGCACCTTTAGAGGAAACGAACTCACAGAAAACACTTATGATTTTGGATTTTTGGGCGAAATCCCGAGGTATTTTATTCAAGACGTAGATACTTCTAATAGGGTAAACGGGAAGCCTGTTTACTGGTTGATAAGACAGCATAATGTAACCGTGCCCAAAGATGCGGGAATGGTTGCCGCTGTGAATTCCACCAACATCACGGTGAAGGATTTGACGCTGGGACACAATGGAGGTAGCGTATTGTTCGTGAGCACGAACAGTTCGGTCGTCGAAAACGTTACCGCATCAGACAGCAATTTTGGGATTTCTCTTCTTTATTCTTACTCAAACACGATTCACAACAACAAACTTTCAAACAACAAGTATGGAATTGCCCTGACGTTTTCTGACAACAACACGGTTTCCAATAACAACGCCTCCCGCTGCAACTGGAACATCAAACTCGTGACCTCTCATCGGAACAAGATAATAGCTAACGTCATTACGAACAGCACCGACATCTCCGGGGACGGCCTCATGCTCGACAGAACCAGCCTCTACAATCTCGTCTCGGATAACGTGATACGCTTTAACCAAGGGTCTGGCATTACTCTAGACGATCAAAGCAGCTGGAATGTGCTTACAAGGAATCTTATCGAGTTCAACACGGGCTCAAGGGGTGGACTGGACCTTTCCGACGGCAGCAGCGACAACTGGATAACAGAAAACACCTTCCGCCAAAACTCTTGGGGAATTATATGCACATGGGGTGAAAACGAAATAAATCAAAGGGGCATAGTTTACAAGAACAATTTCATAGACAACAGTGTGCAAGTTTCTAACTTACCGTACACAAAAAACGGCACGTGGGACAACGGTGCTGAAGGTAACTACTGGAGCCACCTTGCAGGAGTTGACGTAAATAAAGACGGTATCAGCGACGTTGCTTACAACATAGATGCCTTCAACGTTGACCGTTATCCGTTGATGGAGCCGTGGAGCCGCAACCGAACATACACGGTCACGGCTGGCGACAAAAACTTCACAGTGAACCTAATCAGCAATTCTACAATAGGCGGCCTCAACTTCAACCAAACCCTCAAACACGTTGCTTTCAATGTCACAGGACCGGCTGGCGCCAGAGGCTTCTTTAACATCACTATTCCACTGGAGCTACTGAGTGTCGACAATCCTTCTAATCCTGCCGAATGGGCGGTCACGTTGGATGGCATCCTAGTAACACCTGTAACGATAATTACGTGGAACGGCACACACACGTTCTTCTATTTAACCTACGACTTTACGACCCATTATATTCGGATAATAGGGACGAAGGCTTACCCTGAATTTCCGATTCCTGCGTTGCTTTTGTTGATTTTAGCTGTTGTCACGTTGAGCGTAGGTGTTTTAAGGCAAAAGCGTCATTAGGGTATCCAAAATACTGTCCACAGAGGCTTAGGCAAATGTGTATCTTGGGAAAAGACAAACTAATCGAACTTATTAACAAATACAAAGTCATCTACCCGTTCGACTTCAACCTCCTCGACGGCGACAGCTACGTCCTAACCGTCAAAGAAGAAACCACGCTTCAATACTTGGAGCACCAGAACATTCTCTCGTACGAAATCGTCTTCACTCCGCCCCAGTACGTCGCCCACCTGACCGCCAAGAGCAAGTACGGACGCATGGGCTTATCCTTCCTCAACGCCGCCAAAGTACACAGTGGGTTCGTCGGACGCTTAGCATTAGAGCTTGTTAACCTCAGCAACGACCGAAAACCCATCACCATAAAACGCGGCGACCCGTTCATGCACATAGAATTCATCACCCGCGAAGGCGAACCATCACCGTACATGGGCGAATACCAGTTCCAATACGTCAGCGAAGACGAAAGACGCATGTACATACCCATCATGCGCCAAGTCTTCCCCAACTTCGACGAACTAGCCAAAACATGGCTCAAAAACAAACCATTAACCTAAGCATAGTTGACTACCGTAAAGTCGAATTCTCTCTTCTCTATTTTGAGCCTGAAAAGTGACAAAAAAAGGTCTAGTCATATTTGGATCATATAGTGAAGAGGGGGAGGAGCGTGTGCACACACTCACTTTCACAGAGAACAAGCTAGAATCTCTATTCAGAATCCATGTTTTCAATCCAAAAACCTCTTCCCGTCAACCTTTAAATATCCGTTATAAGCTATGCTGAAGAGGGAATTACACCATGAGAGCGAAAAACTACCGCGAAGTCAAAGGCCAACCATACACCCGAAAAGAATACATGAAAAGCTCACCCCAAAGCAAAATCACAAAATTCACCATGGGCGACCCACACGGCAACTTCACCTACACGGCAGCGTTAATCGCCACAGAAGCCGCACAAATCCGCACCAACGCCCTAGAAGCCGCACGCGTGGCAACCAACCGAGTTTTGATGGAAAAACTAGGCAACAACTACCTGCTCCAAGTTTCACCCTACCCGCATGTTGTGCTTAGAGAAAATAAGATGATTTTCGGCGCACACGCCGACCGACTGCAGGACGGCATGTCACGAGCGTTCGGCAAACCAATAGGCGCCGCGGCACGAGTAAAACCAAACCAAGAAATCATGCAGATAAAAGTCACACCCGAAGCCGTGAACATCGCCAAAGAAGCCCTGAAACGCGGAAGCATAAAACTTCCCATCCCCTGCAGAATCATCATCGAAAAAATCCCAAACTAAAAAGAACGGTGGAAAATAAGCATTGGTTAAAGGAGAAAAGGGAAAGAAGCATATTCTCTGGTTCGAAGAACTAGGCAAGAACGACATCCCACTCGTCGGAGGCAAGAACGCCAACCTCGGCGAAATGCTGAACGCAAAAATTCCAGTGCCACCCGGATTCGCAATCACCGCACACGCCTACAAACTGTTCATCACAAAAACAGGCATCGCCGAAAAAATCTACAAAATAATCAAAGACACCGTGAAAGACCCAAACAACCCCGCAGAATACGAAGAAGCCTCCAAAAAAATCCGCAAAATAATCGAAGCCACAAAAATGCCAATAGAAATCGCCACAGAAATACAAGGCGCCTACAAAACACTCGGACAAAAAACCAAACAAACCAACCTCTTCGTCGCCGTGCGTTCCAGCGCCACCGCCGAAGACCTGCCCGACGCCTCGTTTGCGGGTCAGCAGGAAACTTACCTAAACGTCCGCGGAGCCAAAGAACTTTTGGAAAAAACCGTCAAATGCTGGTCCAGCCTCTTCACGCCACGGGCTATCTTTTACCGAACAGAAAAGGGCTTCAAACACGAAAACGTCCTCATCAGCGTCGGCGTCCAAAAAATGGTCAACTCCAAATCTGCCGGCGTCATCTTCACCATCAACCCCGTCACGGGACAGCAAGACCAAATCATCATCGAGGGCAACTGGGGACTCGGCGAAGCAGTGGTTTCTGGCGCGGTAACTCCAGATCATTACGAAGTCGACAAAAACACACTAAAAATCACCGCCAAAAACATCAACAAAAAAACCGTCGAATACATCCGAGACCCAAAAACAGGCAAAACAATACACGCCAAAGTACCCGCCAACCGCCAAAACACGTCATGCGTCACGGACGAAGAACTCAAAAAACTTGCAGAACTCGCCAGACGAATCGAACAACACTACGGAAAACCCCAAGACATCGAATGGGCAATCGACCGCGACATGGAGTTTCCCGAAAACGTTTTCATCGTGCAGTCAAGACCCGAAACCGTGTTCAGCGTGAAAGCCGAGGCTCCAGCAAAGGTTGAAGAAAAGCCCGCGACCACGCTATCAAGCCTGAAGATCGTCGCAAAAGGCATCGCTGCAGGAAAGAGAAGCATAGGCGCCGGCGTGGCAAAAGTCGTGTTCTCGCCCAAGGACGCTGAGAAACTCGTCCGCAAAGGCGACGTACTCGTAACCCCCATGACCAACCCCGACTTCGTGCCCTACATGCGACTCGCAAACGCCATAGTCACCGACAAGGGCGGAGTCACGTGCCACGCTGCAATCGTCAGCCGCGAGCTGGGCATTCCATGCATCGTAGGCACGGACACCGCCACGAAAACAATGATCACAGGAAAGGAATACACCGTGGACGCGAGAAGCGGCGTGGTTTATGAGGGGCTAGCCGCCTTAGAACCAGTGGCGCCTATTATGGTTGGGGCGAATCCTCAAAGCGCTTCCATGATGACCCCTGCACCTGTTACAGCGACAAAAATATATCTCAACCTCGGTGTCCCAGAAAAAATTGAAGAGTACAAGCATTTGCCCTTCGACGGCATCGGCCTCATGCGTATCGAATTCATCCTAGCCAGCTACATCAAGGAGCATCCGCTTTACATGCTCGAAACCGGCAGGGGTGAAGAGTTTGTCAACAAGTTGGCCGAAGGCATCGCCACAGTCGCACGTGCCATTCAGCCTAGGCCGGTTGTTGTCCGATTTAGTGATTTCAAAACCAACGAGTACCGCGAACTGAAGGGCGGCGACAAGTACGAGATAATGGAAGACAACCCCATGCTCGGCTGGAGAGGCGCAAGCCGCTACATTAGCGAGTGGTACGAGAAAGCCTTTAGGCTGGAATGCAAGGCGATTTTGAAGTGCCACAAAGAATGGGGATTGAAAAACGTCTGGATCATGCTGCCCGTGGTACGAACGGTTTGGGAAGCCCAAAAGGTTCTTGGAATCATGCGTCAAGAAGACTTGGAGCGTTCCCGCGACTTTAAGGTTTGGTTCATGGCTGAAACTCCGTCAATTGCGATTATGGCTGACGAGTTTTCGAAACTGTGCGATGGCTTCTCCATCGGCTCGAACGACATGACACAGGGCATTTTGATGATTGATCGCGACTCGGAACGTCTCGGAAAGATGGGATACTTCGACGAACGCGACCCCGCAGTCGAACGCATCATAGCCCACCTCATCAAAGTGTCACACGAAAACGGTGTAACAGTTTCCATCTGCGGCGAAGGACCGTCAAACCTGCCCGACTTTGCCGAATTCCTCGTAAGAAGCGGAATCGACAGCATCTCGGTAAACAACGACGCCGTGGTCGCAACCCGCCAACTCGTAGCCAGCATAGAACGAAAAATACTGCTTGAACAATCAGCCGAAGCTCGCGAACGAGACCTGGGGCGGTCAGTGAACAAGCCCAAAACCGAGGCAAGTTGGTCGCCACGCTGGGAAAAATAAACACTGCAAAATTTCTCTATTTCTCGCACAGTGACTTCTGTAATGTCAAAATCATCGTTTAACCTCGAAGAAAAACGATTGGCAAGCGAGATACGAAAACACAAAGCTCGACAAGTTCTCATACAACTTCCAGAAGGACTAAAACCAAACGCCCCAAAACTTGCTGCAGTGGTCGAAAGCACTGGCGCCCAAGCCTTCATCTCAGCCGACCCGTGCTACGGAGCGTGCGACTTGGCCATTTACGACGCTCAAGCCATCTCCGCAGACCTCATAGTGCATTATGGGCATACTGAGATGGTTGCACAAGCAACGGTGCCAGCGGTTTATTTCGAAGCAAAGGCGAAAGTGGACATCAAGGCTGCCGTGAAAAAAGCGTTGCCATTGTTAAAACCATGGAGCAAAATCGGGCTTGTCACTACGGTTCAGCATGTCGACAAGCTTAATCATGCAAAGGACGTGTTGATTAAAGCAAACAAAACGGTGACGGTGGGCGACGCTGGACAATTAAAGTATGCGGGGCAAGTGATTGGCTGCGACTACTCCAACGCCAGAGCAATAGACGCCCAAGTAGATGCCTTCCTGTTCCTCGGAGGCGGAAAATTCCACGCCATCGGCGTATCATTGGCAACATCAAAGCCCACAATAGTCGCCGACCCATACGAAAAACGGGCCTACACGGTTGAAGAAGAAACGCAAAAAATCAGAAAACAACGAATGACCAACATAAGCGAAGCAAAAAAAGCCCAAACCTTCGGCATCTTAGTGGGACTAAAACCCGGGCAAAACCGCCTCCAACAAGCAGTCGAGATTAAAGAAAAGTTGCAAAAAAATGGGAAGAAAGCAGTGTTGTTTGTCTTGAAAGAGGTTACGCCAGAAGCCATGATGCAGTTTCCGACGATCGACGCCTTCGTTAACACCGCGTGCCCAAGACTGGTTTTAGACGATGCACCGAGATTCAAAAAGCCCATGCTCACCGCAAACGAGACGCTTTATCTGTTTGGAGAAATGGACTGGGAGACGCTTTGCAGAAAAGGCTGGTTCGAAAACTAGACCTGGAACGCAAAATTTCGCTTATTGCTCCGCACCCGTCGCCTAAAGCCCACCTTGAACAGTACACAATCCCGTCTGAAGTTGCGGCTGAAATTCTCTACACGGCGACGTACACGTACAACGACATAATCGGCAAGACTGTAATCGATTTAGGATGCGGCACGGGAAGACTTGCTATTGCCGCGGCGCTAATGGGCGCTAGAAACGTGGTAGGTATTGACATTGACGAGACGGCGATTAAAGAGGCAGTAAGAAACGCTGAAAGATTGGGTGTAGAAGCGAACATCGACTGGATCGTCGGCGACATCGAAGCAGTGGGTGGACGATTTGACACGGTACTGCAAAATCCGCCATTCGGAGTGCAGAAAAGGAAAGCGGACAGAAAATTCCTAGAAAAAGCCCTACAGATAGGAAGACGCATATACTCCCTCCACAAAGCCGCGGACACTGTTAAGGAGAAAGGAAACTTCTTGAAAACGTTCATCGAAAAGAGGGGCGGAGAAATCAAAGCAATGTACATTGTCAAGATGAGCATACCTCACATGTTCAAGTTTCACCGAAAACAAAAGCATCAGTTCACAGCCCACCTGTACGTCATCGAAAAAACTGCCAAGCAAAAAGAACAAAAGGTTTATTGAGCAGCATGAACGAAAAGTATCGAACACATATCGAGCTCTATATTATGCAACAAGTGATGAAGAATGAGTAAGCCAAAAAAGAAAAGCGGCGCTTTTGTCACCCCGGGCGACCGATTAGGTGTGATTGAGGAGTTTTCGCCAGGTCCAGGCACTTATGTGAGACAGGGGACAATTTACGCAAAAATTACTGGGCGGTCGTTGATGGATTTGCTTAACAAGGAGGTTTCTGTGTACCCGGTTATTCGCACCGCCACCGTACCCCGCACAGGAAGCATCGTTGTCGGCCAAGTGGCGCAGACGCAGAATCAAACGGCCAGCATAA